>Ga0247843_1001733_pt1 | contig 42635 bp, 29 predicted proteins | sample LaCruzMarch2017__FD_192420 | JGI IMG/M metagenome (GOLD analysis project Ga0247843, IMG submission 192420) | Freshwater microbial communities from meromictic Lake La Cruz, Castile-La Mancha, Spain - LaCruzMarch2017_8m | ecosystem: Environmental > Aquatic > Freshwater > Lake | place: Spain...
AACGTGATCCAACGCGCAGCGCGCCTGACCCGCCCACAAGGCAAATGGACGCTGACCCTGCCGGAAATCCCCTCACTCCGCGACGCCATCCTGCGATACACGGCCTGATTTTTGAAACGTTGGGGTCTATCCTGTTTGCCTCCATCCCCATCGTCGTGGTGTCCGCTTACTGCTTCGGGTTGAAGCAGGGAAAGCCCGCCTCTTACGATGTGGAGCTTTTTGAATGGCTCATCATCAAGGCGTCTGGAACGCCTTATTTTTCCCCGTCCAAGGTCGAATCCATCACTCTCCCCTGGGTGGATGACCCCGTTAAGGACCCTCCGATCTAATTCTCTGCGATGGCGAAATTCATCAACTCCTACCTCGATGAGGATTTAATCATCTACCGCGGCCTACAGCGCGGTGGAGCCATCGGCAAAGGTTACGACATTGAGATGCCCGACACAGAGAACACGGACCCCTCATGGCTGATGTCTCTGGAAGACAATCTGCGCGTTCTGCTGCGCATGGTGCGGCCGGAATTACGCCTGCAAGTGGCCTGGAGCGTGGACAGCGACTACCGCAAGGAATTGGAAGCCTACAAGCAGAAGACCGAAATCTTGCCGCAGGACCGTTGGTCCACCCGCCAGCGCGAGGAACGCTACGAGCGCTACGACCGAAAAATCCGCGAGCACAAGCTGCGCCGCGAGCATTTGCAGTTCTACTTTACCTCTAAAATCCAAGGCAAGAGCATGGGCGGTGGCCGCCAATATTATGAGGAGCTGCTACAGGCCGCGAAGCGGGAGCAGGGCGAGCTGGAGGAAGCACTGCGCCAGCAGTTCGGCAGCCTCGGTGGGCGAGTGACACCGATGACGGACATGGACCACTTTGAGTCTTTCTACCGTTACTTCAATCCCAGCGCCTTTGAGAACGAAGCGCTGAAGCTCGAAGACCTTTACGATCCCAGCAAGACTGTGTGCGAGATGTGCTTCAACAGCGACGCCGCGCCCTACCGCATGGGTTCCTCCACCTTCAAGATGGACGGCTTTTACCAAGGCATCTGTGTCATCAAGAGCATGCCCAAGTTCACCTACATCGGCATGATGCGCACGCTCACGCAGCTCGACATCCTCGATTACCAGATCATCTGCAACATTGAGGCTGGCGATGTGGAGAAAGACCGCGTCACCACCGAAGGGAAGGTGGCCCGCCTGGAGCGCGGCAAGATCACGCCCTCTCTGGAAGCCACGCTGCTGAAGCTGCGCACGCGCATTCGCCGCCTGAGCACAAATGAAGTCGTGCCCTACCGCATGCACCTCATCGTCCGCGTGTGGGACAAGGATCCCGACGTGTGCTCCAGCAAGCTCTCCGCGATCCGTAATTCTGTGCTGAAGCTCGGCGGAGCGCAGTCTTATGAGCCTACGCTGCCCACCAGCGTGCGGAACTACTGGCAGCTCTGCATGCCCGGCTGGAGCTGGGCGAGCTACAATGACTTCAAGCTCTATGTGGAGGATGTGAACCTAGCTGACCTGCTGCCCATCTCTAGCACGCCCACGGGTGATCTAGCGGAGGCGGAGGCCATCTATGACGGCCCGCGCGGTGCCCTGGTCGGCTGCACCACCTTTGTGGGAAAAGAAGGCTCCATGCGGCCGGAGCACGGCATCATGTTCGGCGCTTCAGGCGCGGGGAAATCCGTCTTCACCATTGATCTGCTCACGCAGACCGCGCCGTACTATGATTTCACCGCCATCGTCGAGGAAGGGCTGTCGTACAATCTCTTCACCCGCCTCTATGGTTGCACGCCGATCATCGTGCAGCCGAATGGGAACCTTACCTTCAACTACTTTGACACGCGCGGGCTGCCGTTGAGTTCTGATCAACTCGGTGGTGCCACCGCAGTAGCACATCTCATGGCGGGTCCACCCCCAGATGTGGACAAAGACCGCATCCGCCAGGCGCTGCTGGCGAAGCAGATCGAGCGGCTCTACATAGACCAGTTTGAGACCTGGGCGGGGCGGCACCCGGTCGAACGTGCGGAGGCCGCGCGGCGCGTGGCCGTGGCAGATGCCTGGCGGCAGCGCAAAATGCCCCAAGGCACCGTCTTGGCGGATGCGTGGATGGATTTCAGCGCCAGCCTCATGGATGGCGATCCCATCGCCAATGAGATCAACCGCTTTGAAGTGGATCCCGCGCTGCTGGAGGACTTCTTGAACAATCCTGGCAACCAATGGGATCTCATGAGCATGGCCTACACGCTGATGAAGCCGGAGGACATGCCCACGCACAGCCAGTTCGTCGAGCTACTGAATCTGGAGAGCCGCCAGCGCCGCGCGCATGATGATCTGGGCCTACTGCGCATGCTTTTAGAACCCTGGAGCCGCAATGGCCGCTACGGCGCGATTTTGGACGGCGTGAACAACGTGGACCTCGCCGGCAAGGTGGTGCATTTCGAGCTTAGCTACATCCCAGAGTCCGCCAAGGAGCTGCGCACCGTGGCCGCCTTCCTCATCACCAATGACCTGCGCAAGGAAATCATGCGCCGCCCGCGCTCCACGCGCAAACGGGTCATTTTGGAGGAATTGAGCGCCTTCCTGGCCATGCCGGACGGGGACCGCATCACGCGCGAGTATTATGAGCGTATGCGCAAGTACTCCTGCTGGGTGTTTTCCATCATCCAGCAGTTCCAGCGCATCAAAGACCACCCCGTACGCTCCTCCGTGGTAGGGAACTCACGCATCATGTTCATGCTCAAACAGCCAGACCAGCGGGATGTCGAGAGCATGAGCGAGGGCTTCCGCATCCCTTCCATCACGAAGAAGCAGGTCACCAGCTTCCCTGATCCCTCGGAGATGAAATCCGACCCTTACGGCTCCTTTGTCTATTACCATGAGGCCACCGGCAGGCCGCGCATCGCCATCGGCAGGCACCAGGCATCTAAAGAGATGATCCTCGCCTCCGCCACGTCCGGGGAGGCCTTTGAACGCCAGAATGAAGAACTCAAAAACTACGGCGGCGACGCCTACAAGATGATCCTCCAACAAGCCAAGTCGAAGAAATGAAAACACCGCATCGCATCCTCCTCGCAGCAGGTCTTTCGGCCTCTTTTCTCAGTTCCTGCACCAGCTCCGGCGAGGGCGGCGGCATGAACAGGGGTCTCATCGGTGCCGCCACGGGCGGTCTGCTCGGCACCCTTCTGGGTGACAGCCTCTCCGGCAATAACAACAACGCCGCAGCTGGTGGCGCAGGTGGAGCCGGCGCAGGCGGCAATGGCGGCGGCTTCCTCGAAGATAATGCCGGACTCGTCACTGGCGCCGTCGCCGGCTATGCAGCGGCTTCCATCACCGATGGCATGGCCAAAAAGGAAGTGCGGGAAAAGTACCTCGACGGCTACAACAAAGGCCGCAGCGATGCCATCAAGGATCTCTATTGGGTGAAGCGAGATGCCGAGCGCCCCGCCAATGAAGGTAGCGTGCAGCGCCGCTATTACGAAGTGCCCGTCCCAGAGCATATCACCACTGACGGCGTGCTCGTCGAGCCACGGAAGGTCGTCATCGAAGTCGTCGAATAATCCACCCGGCAACATCCAACATGAAAGCGTCCGCCACACTCGCCCTCGCGCTGCTTTTCAGCCTGTACGCCGCTGCGCAGTCGCCAGTGCAGGAGGTCATTGACCATGCACTCATCCAGCAGACGAACACAAACACGCAGAACATCATGAGCATGCTCCAGCAGCAGCTCGACGAAGCGAAAAAGCAGTCGCAGAGCCTCAATGACCAGCTCACCCGCATGGGAGATCCTTCCAAAGTCAGCCTACCCGCACTGGAACTGATCAAGGAGGACATCGCCAGATCTGCCGCCGCTGCAGCCAGCGGCGCGCAGCGCGAGGCACGCCTCCGCGCCACCACGGGCAGCGAGGCCTTTGGTGACAACGCTTATGGCCTCGTCCCCGCCGTGAGTGAAACCGTCACCTTCAAAGATGGGGAGACCGGCACGCGTGATCCTGCCAAGTACAAGCTGCAAGGCGCTCTCATGGGCGACCTCAACGCACTGGCGGAGAAGTCCGCCCAGGCAGATGAGCGCATCAACGCCCTAGAAGATCAGCGTCCAGCCATCCTCGACCAGCTCACCGCCGCCACAGACCTGGCGACGGTGATGAAGCTACAAGCTGCCCTCAGCACCATCGAGTCCCAGATCGCCAGCGCTAAGGCAGACGTGATCAAAAGCAAACAGGACTACGACGTGCTCATGGAGAAGCTGAAGCTACAATCCCAGATCGAGGCGCGTGCCAAGTCAGAAGCCCGCACCCTGGAGCGCCAGCACAACTCCGAAAAATCCAAGGCCGCCGCCGCAGGGGCCAGTGGCAGCACTGGTAGTGGCAGCGGCACCCCCAAGAAACCCTTCGGCAACATTGGCTGGGGAACGAAAAGCAGCAGCAACTAACGGCACAGCCCCCAAGCCCACCCTCATCCGCACGCCATGCTCCCTCTCCTCACACCCATCCTCGGCAGCTTTGCCGATGCCTTCGGGTTGATGGAGCCGTTCTACGAGGATTTGGCGGAGACCTGCTTGATCATCTTTGATGTACTGCAGCTTTTTACCTTCACGCTGGCTTTCCTGGGGCTGCTGCTCACGGCTTACAAAGGCATGGTCGGCGGCAGCTTCGACGGTGCCTTCACCCAGATCATGTACACAGGCATCGTCTGCGTCATCATGCCTTTCTTTCCCGAGTGGCTGGTGGAGGAGGTGCGCGTGGCGCTCAGTGATGACCTTCTTGAGGCGCTAGAGGTTGATCCCCTGAGTCTGATGGAAAATTTTGGCGCGAGCTTTGGCGATCTGGATGTGGACATGGACGCCGGTGGTCTGATCGGCCTCTTCATTGATCCGCTGGCGATCATTGACTACATCGCGAACATCATCGCGGCGTTTTGCATGATCATCATCGGCATCATCTGCTACTTCATCTTCTTCTTTGTGTATCAGGTGCAGATTTTGGCGCTATATATCGGCGCAGCGGCCTCGCCGATCTTTTTCGGCATGTTTCTCCTCGAAGAAAAGCGTGAGACTGCCATGAGCTACTTCACGGGTCTCATCGCCATCTGCATGTGGCCGCTGGGCTGGGGCATCGGCCTGCTGTTGGCGGACTTTTTGCTCCAGGTAGGTATTGATATCACCGTCGTCATCTGCGCCACGCTAAATCTCGCTGGCTTCGGCCTCATTATTGAGGCCATCGCTATCTTCTGCATCGTCATCGCCGTCGCGACGTGGATCATGTTTGTGATCTTTGGCGCACCAAAGATCATCCACAAAGCTATCGTCTCCGGCACGCAGATCGGCCTGGGATTCGCCGGGCAGGCCACCAGCGCCGCTATGGCGGGAGTGGGTGCGGGCGTCTCCATGGCCAGCTCCGCTGCGGGTATGGTGCCCGTTGTGGGTGGCGCGGCCTCCTCCGCCATCAGCGCCGGCGGCGGTGCGGTGACGGGTGTGGGCAACAGCATAGGCGGCATGGCATCAGGCATGGAGGCCAAAGATTAACACCACATCCCCATGAAAGGCGTCACCGACATCTTCATCTCCAAGGAAAAATTGGCCATCTTCTGGTTCCTGGTCACCTGCTCCTGCCTCGCTGGCACGGCGTGGTATCTGCATGATGTGGCTGTCAATAGCCTCGGCAGCATGCTCTATGTGCCGATTGAGAAATCCCCCTTCTACCTCGACCGCACTCTCCAGCAGCAGGAGCTTGATGAAGTGGTGGACCACCACACCCGGCTGGCGCTGGAAACTTACCTGAACCGTGGCCCGAAAGGCCCGCTCACTGCTGAGCGGCTGTCGCTACTCTTCACTGGCCCCGCTATGGACCAGGTCGTGCTGGATGTGAAGGATTCGCGCTATGATTTCCGCACGCGGAGCATTCACCAGCTCATGGAAGTGGGACCCGTGCAGGTGCAGCACTACCCGGACGGCACTGCGGAAACCGTGGCGCAGGGCCAGCTCGTGCGGGTGAGCGTGGACCCGATCTCGAAAGAAGGTGTCACGGAGTCCTTCAGCGTTAGCGCGCGCATGAACTGGGGCCGCAACCAGAACCTACGTGACAGCCGCCGCTTCCCCTTTGTCTGCACCAGCATTGATTACACCCTCACCCTCATCTCCAGCTCGGAAAGTTCGGAGTAAGCCGCCATGTCTGTCGCCACCAGCAAGCCCAAACGCGCCAGCGCCACCCCCACCCAGCCGAAGCGCCGCGGCACCATTGACACCCTCGTCGCCAGGGACCGCACGGCGGTGTTCTGGTTCCTGGCCGCCTGCATAGTGGCCACTAGCTGCGCCTATTACATCTCCATCATGGCCAGTGCGCTCAAGCAGCGCCCGCCCTTTGTCGTCATGGACACCAGCGGTGCCTACTATGTGCCACCGGGCATCCTTTATCGGGACAACATCCCTATGCATCTACAGATGGCGAACATCTTTGCCGAGACGCTCCTGGAGCGCACACCGGAGGGTCTCGTTTATGCCGACCGCCTCGATAAGCTCTATTGGGAAAATGATCGGCGTGAGTTTCCTGCCCTTGCACAGGTGCGTGATGAGCTGAAGAAAGAAGACAAGTTCTTCACCAGCCAGAATGTCACCCAGACTGTGGACATTGAGGGCACCACCATACCCAAATCCAGCGCCACCCGTGTCGGCACCATCACCACTGGCACCGTCCTCCGCCGCAGCACTTTCAGCGGCAAGGAGAAGCTGGAAAGCTATCGCTTCACCCTGACCGTTATTTGGCATCAAAACCTGCGCATCCTCGCCAACAAAGGCTTCCCCTCTCAGGTGGAGACCTTGACTAGGCTCAAACTCGATAAAATCAGCGACCAATGAACTCACGCCCTCATTGCCTGCGGCTCCTGCTGCTGATCTGCCTGCCCGCCGTGCTGTTCGCGGCTCCTATCCCTGCCAGTGCCCAAGTACGCGTGGGCCATGAGCTTACACGCCTGGACCCCAAAGTTCTCGTCCACGACATCGCCATCAATGGCAGCGTCGCCACCACCATCACTTTCCCGGAGCAAATCACCCTGCTCACCGGTTTTGGCCTCATCACCGACCCCGGGCAGATCAATCAGCTCACCACCGCCAAGGTCTCCATCGTTCACTACGAAAACGTCATCGGCGACACCCTCGTCGTGCGCCTCATCAAACCCGGTGAACCCTGTCACGCCACCATCCGCACCACGCGCAGCATTTACCTCATGCGCTTCAGTCCGGCGGACGAAGCAAACCTCGCCGTCATCGTCTCTCCGCCCGCGCAAAGTACCCCCGTAGGTGAGATCAGCGCGGATAAAGTCACCGAGGCCCGCATTCAGTTTAACTCCGAAGAACTCGTCGGCATGCTCAGCAAAGCACGCAACCGCAAAGTTCTCCAGCCCCTCAACCCAGCCCTCTACAACGGCTGGCTGGAGCGCAACGGCATCGAAATGACCTCTGAGCAAAAAAGCGTCATCACCAGCATCTATGAAATCCAGCGCAACCCCGCCAAAGACCTCACCGTCTTCCGCTGCTGGCTAACTAACACAGGTGCCACCTCCTTCGACTTCGAACCCGTCGGCACCAAGATTCGCGTCGGCGGTCGCAGCTATGACACCCAACTCGTGGACTGCGCCAACAGCGTCGCCCCAGGCCAGCGCGTTGCCATGGACATCATCCTCCAGGGCGGCCCAGGCGGCAGTCGCGAAGGACTCTCTATCCAGCAGGACTTCCGTGTCGAGTTGCCGGAGCCTGGACGCTATTCCAACCCGCTCCTCCCCAGCCTCGCTGGAGATTCCTTCGCCGACGGCAAGTAAACCCCTCACCACCCCGCCCAGGTCGTCGCCATGCTCCAGCAACTCCAAAAGCCCGCCGTGCAGATCGTGCTGCTGCTCATCGTCGTCAGCATCGCAGGCATCGCCTTTTACGTCAGCAAACAGCCCGCCGAGGCCGTCAACAAGCCGCCAGAGCCGAAGAACGCCAAAGGCACCACCACGCCCGCCCCCGCCCCCACCCTCGTCGCTGAAGAAAAAAAAGTCGGCCTCGGTGAACAACGTACCGCCGTGATGGGCAATGACCAGATGGTGGACCGCTTCGTCGTTCCCACCAAAAAGCCTGCCCCACCCAGCCTCATCAGCAGCAAAAGCAGCGGCCAGGCCAAAAAGGCCGAAAAGCCACCGCCCTTCCCCAAGCTCGTCCACATCTCCGCCCCCAGCACTGAACCCTTCGTACCACAGGCACCTCGGCTCTTTGCCCCGCGTGGCATTTTGATCAAAGCCGCCCTCGTCATCACCGTAGATTCATCTTCCCTCGATACACCTGTGCTCGGCCTCGTCACCGAGGATGTCTATTGGAATCACCAACTCGTCCTGCCCGCTGGCACACAGGTGCATGCAAAGGCGGCCGGTGGCCGCACGCGGGACCGCATCGAGATCAAAGGCAACTTCACCTTCATCTGGGAAGATGGCCGCGAGTACAGCATCAGCGGCGTCGCCCTCGACCACGAGCGCCTCGAAGACGGCACCTACGCCATCACCGACGGCTCCGCCGGCATCCGTGGGCGCATCATCAAAAACGACGAATATGCCGAAGTAAAAATCCTCATCGCCGAAGCCCTCCAGGGCATCATGAACAACAACCAAGACCAGTTTCAGACCATCTACGGCCTCGCACCACAAAACACCCAGCGCAACGCCGCTCTCGGCGGCGGTTCCCAGGCCGCCAGTGCCTACTCCGGCATGCTCTCCAAAAAACTTGATCAAGACCTCGACTTCGTCCGCGTCACCGCCGGTACGCAGTTTTACATCTACACGCTCGATGTCTTCGAGCCAGAGATGGCCAGCATCGCCGGCCTCCGCCAGAAAAATGCCCCACTTGCTAGTTGGCAGCTCGCCGAACAACTCCACACCCAGGCCCAAGCAGAAAGCGCCACCACCACGCAGAAAAGTGCCCTCAATGCCGCCGATGCGGAAAAAAGCCGCCAGCAGCAGCAAAGCGCCGAACAACTCCAGCAGGTGCGCACCCTCATCACCACCCCTGACCCGGCCGATACCGACGCTGGTCCCTCCGACTCCCCCACTTCTCCCAGTAGCACCCCATGAACCGCCTGCCTACCGCCGCCAGCATCTCCCTAGCCGCCGCCGTGCTCGCCTGCGCACTCCTCTCTGCGTGCAAAACAAAGGAGCACAAGCTCTCAGACGACCCACTCCCATACCCCGATGAGGAGCAGGCACACGCTGGCGTCACCACCTATTCCAAAAACCTCCTCAGCGGCTGGCCCAAAGGCCGTGAGATGGACCCGCATGACATCTCCCGCGTCCGCTTTGGCGAGCAGGTCCACAGCTACCACATCGGTCGCCTACCCAGCAAAGACCGCCGTGAAATGCATGAGGCACACACCGTTTACCGGCTCGAACAAAGCGCCCGCTGGGACACACGCCTGCCCGCCACGCCCATGGACTCACACGGCGTCATCCTCGGCATCGTAGAGCCTTCCCGCAAAGAGATACCCGACGACACCGTCATCCAGCAAGAGCGCACTGCCCTCGCAGATAAAGCCGCCGCCATGCGCAAATCAATGGCCGAACTCGATCTACTGCGTGCCCAGCTCCTCCAAAAGAAAGCCGCCTATGAGCAGGCCGAAAAGGATGTCACCGACATCAAAGCCTACCTCGAAAAAACCCTCCAAGAGCGCGCCGCACTCGACGCCCAGCTCAAACAGGCCAACGCCCGCATCGAAGAACTCGAAGAAGCCGAGCGCTTCCGCATCCGCAGCTCCAACCAAAGCCTAGTCCCAAAAAAATAGGCATTCTTGCCGCCCCCTTTCCCACGTGAACCTCGCCCACATCCAGGCACTATCCACCTTCCTCGATGAGCGCATCATCGGGCAGGAACACGTCATCCCCAAAGTCGTCCCCATCGTCCAAAACGGTGAACTCGGCCTCAGCGACCCCGCGCGGCCCAAAGGCACCTTCCTCTTCCTCGGCCCCACTGGTGTCGGCAAAACCGAAACCACCCTCCTGCTCTGCGAACATGTCTATGGCGACGTGCAAAAACACTGCATCCGCCTCGACATGTCCGAATACCAAAATCAGGAATCCCTCCAGCTCCTCCTCGGCCAAAACGAGACCAGCCGCGGCAACATCGGTCGCTTCTTTGATCGTGCCCAGGGCCGTGGCTTCATCCTCTTTGACGAAATCGAAAAAGCCCATCCCCGCGTCCTCGACATCTTCCTCCAAGTCCTCGATGCCGGCCGCATCACCGTCGCCACCGGCGAAACGCTAAACCTCTGCAACTTCTACATCGTCGCCACCAGCAACATCGGTGCCGACGCCCTCATGGAGCTAAAAAACAGCCCCCTCGCCACCGTCGAACGCTTCATCGAAGACCTCGCCGCTGCCGAGCTAAGACCCGAAGTCCTCGCCCGCTTCAACGTCCGCTGCGTCTTCCAAAAACTCGGCTACGACGCCCAAAAGCGCATCGCCACCATCATGCTCAATAAAGAACTCAAGCTCCTCAAAGGCAAAGGCTACCACCTCACCGCTGGCGCTGGTGTGCTTGACATCATGATCGCCAACGGCGTCGAACCCCGCCTCGGCGTCCGCCGCATGCGCAGCACCGTCGAGACCTTTTGCCGCGCAGCCCTGCGCAACGCCATCCTCGCTGGCACACCCACCAGCGGCACCCTCATCGCCAAAAATGGTCACTTGGTCATCCATTCGTGAATTCTACGCCCTCCACCGGCGTGAAGTGCATCGCTACGGCATCGCAGCGCTGCTGATCTTCAGCGCCATCGGTACCGGCAGGTGGGCCGCCGCTGGTCTCATCTTCCTCGCCATCCCCGTCATGTACTCCGTTGACCGCTGGGGAGAGCCTTGGCGTGCGCACGGAGCACAGATGATGAAAACCAAGCCCAAACAGCAGCCATGAAACACCTCCTCCTGCTCCTCTGTGCTCTACTTATCGTCAGTTGCGTCCAGCCGCCGCAGTACCACCTCGCCGATGATGAGATACTCCCTCCCGGCACCGCTCTCAGCTTCTGGGTTTATCACGACAAGCACGATTGGGTCGAGTCCAACATCCACATCCAATCCCTCCCGCGCAACATGACAGGCCGCGAGGCACGCCACTGGGCCGAAGGTGTCGGTGACCGCGATGCCGGACGCCGCTGGACCCACTATTATGTCCGCGCCCACCTCCCGCCAGGTGATCCGCGCGGCACCTGGCTTAGCACGCGCCCCCGCTACCACGCCAAAGCCCCCCGCAACGTCTCCCCCTGAAACCTCAACCTCACACTCCTTATGCCCAAAGACAAAGAAGAAGCCGGAGCAGGCGAATCCCTCGGCCGCAGTGCCGGTGAAAAAGTCGGCGGCACCGCCGGAAAAGCCGTCGGCAAAGCAGCTGGCTCAGCCGCAGGCAGCGCCATCGGCTCTGCTGTCGGCAGCGCCATCCCCGTCGTCGGCACTGCCGTAGGAGCCGCAGTCGGCAAACAGGTGGGCGGCCAAGTCGGCGGCCAGATCGGCGATCAAGTAGGCTCCCAAATCGGCGGTGAAATCGGTGGAGCCGTCGGCGGTGCTGCGGATCAAGGCATGCAAGGAATCACCGGCGGCGCTGGTGGTGGTGGCGGCGCCGAAGGCATGGGAGCCTCCAGCATGCTCAAAGGCGTTACCAGCCTCGCAGGTGGCGGTGGTGGTGATGGCGGCGGCGCAGATGGTTTGCTCAAAGGCGTTACCAGCCTCGCAGGCGGCGGTGGTGGAGGTGGCGACATGCTCAAAGGCGTCACCGGCCTCGTAAGCGGTGGTGGTGGCGAAGGTGAAGGCGAAGAAAAGGCCGGTATCGGCGAGGGCATCGGCGGTCAGGTCGGCGGTGCTGTCGGCAAAGGCGTAGGCACCGCCGGTGGTAAGGCCATCGGAGCCGCCATCGGCAGCGCCGTCCCCATCGTCGGCACCGCCATCGGCCAGCAAGTCGGTGGCATGGTCGGCGGTCAGGTCGGCCAGCAAGTCGGCTCCCAAGTCGGTGGTCAGGTCGGCAAAGGCGTGGATAAAGGCATCGAAACCGTCCGCATGTCCCTCGAAAAAGAAGGTTACAAAATCGGCGGCGGCATGGGTATCGGCATGGGGATGGGCAAAGGTATGAAGATGTGAAATTCGTAGCCCGGCCCTCCAGTGCCGGGGGACCGAGTCTTCTCACGCCATTCCCACAAGCTACGTTATTCGATCAGACCCGCCTGCCGCAGCCGCTCCGTCACAAAGCTCTGCTCCACTTCCGGCAACGGTGGCTCAATACGCCGCGTGGCATACGGCTCCTGCCAGTAATAGCCCATTTCGTAGCAACGGTTCAGCAGCGGCTGCAAATTCAGCGGCGCGTCCGGGTCCGTCTCCCGCAGCGGCACGGCAAAGGCGGGGATCGCCTCGATCAGGCTCCAATGATACACCTCATGGCAGGCGGGCCGCGCAGCACGGAAAACGCAGATCGTATAAAGAGTGGCCGCCGCCGGATCACACTCCTCCGCCTGCGCTGCCACCGTGGGCGTGCCTTTGCGCAGCAGGTCTATCTCCACGATGTTCACGCGCGCCTGCTCGTAGCTGGCGCGCTTTCTCAGATACTTTTCGCGGCCCGCGCCGCTCTTGTTCGCCGGGCTGAGCACCTCGATCACCGTGACCAGCCTGCCATGCACCGTCGTGATCTCCACCCAGCGCTCCGTCTCCGGCTCCCGCCGCACGAGGCGCGGCTCTGCCAGCGTCACGGCGGCGGCGTTGTCATCCTCCGGCTTCCATGACGGCGGAATGCCCAGCTTCCTTGAATCAATCACCGCCACATCCGCACGCGCCTGCCGCAGCGGCTCGTCCTCCTCGTCCACGGCGAGAAATTCTTCGTCCTGGCGCGCAGTCCCTGTGGCAGGCCTCCACGGGCAAGTTCATCGCCGATGTAGCCGATCAGGCGTGTGTGGACATCGCTCCATCTGTGTTCCAGAAACGGATTCATGCCGGGAAATGGATTGTGGTAGGAGATCATTCTAGCGGCGAGTTTAATGCACCGCATCCGCGCTGCCAAGTCCCGCAAATGGGCGAAATGCCGGGCAGCATGCCACGTTTGAGTTGGTGCATGAAATACATCGCCTTTCTCATCGTCCTCGTCTCCACCACCACCTTCGCCCAGGCTCCCAAGGCTGCTGAAAAGAAGCAGCGGACGCCCAACCCCTCACTGGTGAAGATTGAGGACGTACCCGGCCTACCGCGCGTCCTTCTCATCGGCGACTCCATCTCCATTGGCTACACCCTTGATGTGCGCGAGCTGCTCAAGGGCAAAGCCAACGTCCACCGCATCCCCACCAACGGCGGCCCGACGACCAACGGCCTCAAAAACATCCAGGCATGGCTCGGCACCTCGAAGTGGGACGTGATCCACTTCAACTGGGGTCTTCATGATTTGAAATACATCACGAACGATCCCTCCAAACGCGCCGATCCCAAAGATCCCGCCGCGCATCATCAGGTGGCACTAGCCGATTATGAAAAGAACCTCGCCGAGCTAGTCAAAACCATGCAGGCCACCGGTGCCAAACTCATCTGGTGCAACACCACCCACGTCCCCGTCGGCAGCGCTGGCCGCGTCGAGGGCGACGAGGTAAAATTCAACGAAGCCGCCGCACGCATCATGACCGCCGCCAGCGTGCCCACCAACGACCTCCGCGCCCACGCACTCGCCAAACCGGAGGCGCAACTACCTGCCAATGTACATTACTCCGCCGAAGGCAGCCGCTACCTCGCAGAAAAAGTCGCCGCTGTCATTTCAGAGCATCTGTAGGTTCTTCCAGGGTATCACGCGACACCCTTATTGGAAGCTCACTCATGCCGCAGTGCCTCCACCGGATTCATCCGCGCCGCGCGCCGCGCCGGGTAGATGCCGAAGGCGATGCCTGTGAGGACCGAGATCAAAAAGGCCAATGCCGGCGACCACACCTTCACCACCGTCGTCACCCCCGCAAAATGCTCTACCGCCACGGGGATGGAGATGCCGAGCACCACGCCCAGCACCCCGCCCGCGCCGGAGAGCAGCACCGTCTCCACCAGGAACTGCACGACGATGTCCGCCTGCCGCGCCCCCATCGCCCGCCGGATGCCGATCTCCCGTGTGCGCTCCGTCACGCTCGCGAGCATGATGTTCATGATGCCGATGCCGCCGACAAGCAGCGAAATGGCCGCGATGCTGCCTAGCACGATGCTAAAGATGCGCTTCGTCCGCTCCGCCTGCCGCAGTAGCTCCACCGGCACGATGATCCGCCAGTCTTCCTTCTTGTGGTTCTGCGCTAGTAGATGGCGGATCGCCGCCGCCCGGCTCTCCACCTGTGTCACATCATCTACCCGCACTATCGCCTCGTGAAACTCCACTTTCTCAGCCTCGAAGCTGCCGCTGCGCATCCTGAAAAACGTCTCCCCATACTGGTCCATCAGTGTCGAGAAAGGCATGAGCAATTGCGAGTCCGAGTTGCCGCCGCCCTCCCCGCCCGCGCGCTGCCCCTCATCCTCCATGATGCCCAGGATGTCGTAGTAGTAGCCTTTCACCCGCACGGACTTCCCCGTGGGTGTGGAGAGGGGAAAGAGCTTCGTCGCCGCGCTCTGGTTCAACACGCACACAGGCAGCTTCTCCTTCAGCTCCAATTCCGTGAAAAAACGGCCCTGCACCATGCGGCGGTTACGCATTTCAGGATAAACTGGCAGCACCCCCATGATCTGACCGTCCACGCTCCGGTCATCCCGCCAGATGTTTTCGCTGAGGATGCGGCTGGGGACCACCACCTGAATGCCTGGCACCGTCTGGCGTATCTGCTCTACATCCCGCGTCGTCAGCCCATATTCCAGCACGATGCTGCGCGTCTCGGTAGAGGAGCCTTGCCCATCTGGCGGCTTCACACTTTCTAGGATGATGTTTTGGCTGCCCAATCGGCGTATCTGCTCCTGTGCCTCATGGCTAGCCCCTTCACCGATCGCCAGCATCGCCACCACTGAGGCCACACCAAAGATCACCCCAAGCGCCGTGAGAAAAGAGCGCAGCTTGTTCAGCCAGATGCTCTTCATCCCCAGCGAAACCGTCCGCCACAAATGCTGCGGAGAAGCGACCAAACGAAGAATGGGATGACGCGCGAGGAAGGACATTTGAAACGGGGGCACAAGACACGCTACCAGCGGGGCACTTCCTTCATGGCGAGAATGTCACATGGGAAACCTTGCCTGGCACACACACTCCAGGAGGTTCAAGAATGAAAAAGATGTGTCTCACGGCAGTAGCCTGGGCGCTGCTGCCGATCTCAGTACCAGCAGCGCTATCTGAGGATGCCACCAGCCGCGAAGTGGCACGGACCTATGCGGACATCGTCTTCGCAGCCTACTCAGACTCCCTGCGTGGGGCGCAGTCGCTGGAAGTCACCGTCACCGCCTTTCTCAAAGCACCGTCCCAAGAGGGGCTGGACGCCTGCCGTGCTGCGTGGACGCGCGCCCGGCAGCCTTACCTGACGACAGAGTGCTTCCGCTACTACGGCGGGCCGATTGATGATGCGAGCGGGCCGGAGGGGTTGCTGAATTCCTGGCCTGTGGATGAGTCCTGGCTGGAGTCCGGCGCGGCAGAGCGCCCCGGCCTCATCGAAAATACCGCCCAGTTCCCCCGCATAACCCCCGAACTGATGCGCGGTCTCAACCAACAGGATGGCGAAAAAAACGTCTGCGCAGGCTGGCACGGCATCGAGTTCCTCCTGTGGGGGCAAGATCACGACCCAGAAGGCCCCGGCCAACGCCCCTTCACAGACTTTCACGATGCGGCCTTGGCCCCGCGCCGCTGTGCCGCCCTCCAGGCCATGTGCGCTCTCCTGGTGCAGAACCTCCAAACCTTGGCCGACGCCTGGGAACCGCGCGACGGTGCCACGAACTACCGCACTGAGTTCCTCGACACGAAGGGCGCGGAGTGTGTGCGCCGCATCCTCACCGGAATGATCTTCCTCACCGGTCAGGAAATGGCTGGAGAACGCATGAACGTAGCGCTGGAGACACGCAGCCAGGAGGAGGAACCTTCCTGCTTCAGTGATACCACTACCCAGGACCTGCGCTGGAACCTGGAGGGCATCCGCTCCCTTTGGCAAGGCACTTACCGCTGCGCCTATGTTGCCGAGGCGGATGTCTCCGGTCACGGTCTAAAAGAGGTAGCCGCAGCGACCGACCCCGCGCTAAGTGCCAGCATCAATCAGGCACTCGACCGCGCCACAATGATGGCAAAGGGCATCCCGCCCCCTTTTGACCGCGCCATCCTTGGCTCTGACGACTCCCCAGGCAGACGCGCTGTCATTGAGTCCATGGAGTCCCTGGAATTCCTCTCCTCACAGCTCAAGACACTGGCAGACAAACTGGCGCTGGAGATCACCAACCAGTCCGCCTCCCCGGACGGATGAGGCTCATCGTCTTTGCCGGGCTATTGTCCACCTCCTGCGGTCTCCTCACCGCTGCAGACACCTCCGCACTCAGTGGCGGTGCTACAACCATCTTTGACACGGGCCGCAACGCCTTCTCCCATCCGCTGGCAAATATCACACCCCTCACCCGCCGCCAGCACGTCACCGGGAACTCGTTCTTCAATGAGAACTGGGTGGCTGCCCCAGCCAGCACTGGTGCCCGCGATGGCCTGGGACCGATGTTTAACGCCCGATCCTGCTCCGCCTGCCATCCGCTCGACGGGCGCGGCAGTCCAGACGGCGTCGCGCTGCTAGTGCGCATCAGCATCATGCATGATGGCAAAGCCGCGCCACATCCCATTTATGGCGATCAAATCCAGCCCCTCGCCCTCCCCGGCGCGCAGGCTGAGGCCAGCATCCGGCTGCGCTGGGCAGATGCGGCGTCCACCTATCCCGATCACACCACCGTCATGCTGCGTAGGCCGGTCCTGGAACTCGACTCCTGGCGGGATGGCAAGCCGGAGCCACTCATGCTCAGTCCCCGCGTTGGCAATGCCGTCTTCGGCCTCGGGTTGCTGGAGGCCGTGCCAGAGGCCACCGTCCGCGCCCTAGCCGACCCAGATGACCGCGATGGCGACGGCATCAGTGGCAGGCCGAATGAAATCCGTGGCGCAGACGGTCAAATCCAACTGGGCCGCTTTGGCTGGAAGGCCAACCAACCCACACTGCGCCAGCAGGCGGCGGATGCCTTCGCAGGGGATATCGGCATCACCTCCCCAGCACACCTGGAGGAAAACCACTCATCGGCGCAAACATCCAGGCTAGCCGACTTTCCCAGTGGAGGGACACCGGAGCTTGAAGAACTCCTGCTCCAACGCGTCACCACCTATCTTCAAACCCTGGCCCCGCCTGCACGACGGAACGTGAAGGCAGAGGACGTGCAGCGCGGCCAGCAGCTTTTTCACAAAGCGCGCTGTAATGCCTGCCATCTGCACGAGCTGCGCACTGGGGACAGCCACCCCGTACAGGAACTGCGCGGCCAAATCATCCACCCCTACACCGACCTGCTGCTGCATGATATGGGCGCAGGACTAGCAGACAACCGCCCCGACCACACCGCCAGCGGCACCGAGTGGCGCACGCCGCCACTCTGGGGCTTGGGCCTGCAAAAAACAGTGAACGGTCACACCTCCCTGCTGCACGATGGGCGCGCCCGGAACTCCGAGGAGGCCATCCTCTGGCATGACGGCGAGGCAGATGCCTCCCGCCAGACATTCCGCAAAATGAGTGCTACAGAACGTGCGGACCTGCTAACCTTCCTCGATTCCTTGTGACGTTGGCTCCGGCTTCACATACCCAGCTTTGCCAACTCTGCCTTCATCGCCCGCAAATCCCAGCGCACCACACTGCCGAGTGCGGTGTGAATCAGAAGGTGGGAACCATCGCCATCGAAGACGAGGTGCGCCTCGCCCAACCAACCGACGTGAGCGGGGAGGATGAGACGGAAGACTTCTGTAAAGCTGTCCGCGTGAAGCAGACGGACGTCACTATCGCCAATAGTGGCGAGGTATTTGCTATCAGGACTCACCGCCATGCAGGTGAGGCGGAGCTTTGCAGGCAGCGCATTTTCTTCACTCCAGTCCCGCGTGCGGAAGACGCGGTTGCCGCCAGAGGTCTGCATAATGAGGCGCTGACCATCGGGGGTGATGAGGGTCTGCATGACGGTATCCGCCTTGCAAAGCGTACGCTGGAGTTTGCCCTCGGTGGCAGACCAGATGCGTGCGCCTGGTTTTTGATAGCTGGTGGTGACGAGCCAGGTACCGTCAGGGCTAATGGCAGTGGCGAGGTTGCCGGGATGCTTTAGGCGCAGCATCTTCTGTGTGGCAGGCCAGGCAATGATGAACTCACCAAGTCCATTGTGACTGAGTACGAACTGGCTGCCATCCGCATTGAGATCGCGCAGCAAGTTGCCGTGGCCGAACATGGGTTTCGTAGCGCCCTGGAGTTGCAGGAAGCCCTGCGCATCGCGTTGAAAATCATGACCGGTGAGTGCGTGGCTCCAGCCGCAGATCCAGAGCCGCTTCGCTTGGCGGGCAAACTTGGCGCTCAGCCATTGCGCGGGGGGTTTTGGGAAAACTGTTACGAGCCTGCCAGTGCGGAAGTCCCACAGCCGCGCGCTTTCTTCATCCACCACGATGGCGAGTTCGCCATCAGCACTGACATCGGCAGTTCCCAGGTTCTCCGTATGCGGCTCCTCCTGCGGCGGTGTCAGCAGCTCCAGGCAGGGAGATTTCTGAATGGCAAAGACATCTGCACCACCATCCTCCGTGCTGGCATGGAGGCGCGCGCCATCGGCGGACCACCACAGCGCGGTATGCGGGTAGTGCTCTACCTCACGCCGCACGATCTCCTCACCCCGCGCAGCATGCCAGAGGCGCACATAGACATCACGCGCAGTGCTGCACAGATACTGGCTACGCGGGCGGAAGCTGACATGCACAGGCACGCCCTGATGTCCGCTGAGGCGGTGCTTCATACGCCCCTGATCATCCCAGATGTAAATGAAGCGGTTCTCACAGCCGGTGGCGATGAGATCACCGCTCCAGTCCACACTAGTCAGGGCCACCGGATGCTCGCAGGTCGTCAACACTCGACCTTCGCTAACGGAAATGATTTTCAAAACCCCGCTCTGCGGTGCGACTATGGCGAGCCGCGTGCCACGATCATCCAGCTTCATCAACGAGCCTGCCTTGTGACCGGAATGACGAGCGATTTCTTTTCCCGTGACTTGCTCAATCACAATCACCTCATCGCCATCAAAACGAGCACGGCGACTACCATCAGCACTGAGCGTGGGATCAGGTGCCTTAGCCGCAAGTTTGCCTGGAGCAATGCGCTGCAGCGGAACAATATCTTCCAGAGCCAGGCAGGCGATGACTTCGTTGCGAATCTCACTGGAAGGGGCGATTTCCCAGGCTTTCCGAAGCGCCAGCAGAGCATCATTACGACTGCCGGCGAGACGCAACTGCCGTAGAGAGCGCGCCTCCGAAAGCAGTGACGAACGATGCTCCATCCGCGCCTGCTGCCAAGCAAAGGCCAATGATCCCCCCACTATGGCCACCAACAGTAGAGCGATCACGACAACCATCGCCGCGATGCCCGGATGCCCCCGCACCCAGCGCCAAGTTTTGCCCCAAGGGCTGAGCGGACGCGCCAAAATGGGCCTGTCCTCCAGAAAGCGGCACAAATCTTCTGCCAAAGCGCTAGCGGAAGTGTAGCGGCCTTCGGGCTGCTTGTGCAGGCACTTCAGGCAGATCGTTTCCAGATCACGCGGCACACTGGGATTGAGTCGGCGCGGCGAAAGCGGTTCGCTTTCCCGTAGCTGCACCAGGATGGCATCCAGCGTCGGCCCCTGAAACGGCGGGCAACCGGTGAGCAGATGATAAAGCAGCGCACCGAGGCCATAGACATCCGTACGCACATCCGCATGACCGCTGAGCGCCTGCTCCGGCGCTGCATAGCCCGGCGAACCGAGCATCTGCCCCGTGCGCGTGAGTTCCGCCGCCTTGTGATTGGTGGTGCCGCTGCTCGCCATGCGCGCAATCCCAAAGTCGGTGATGCGCGGCACACCAGCTTCATCCAGCAGGATGTTAGAGGGCTTCAGATCACGATGCAGCACGCCGTGCTCATGCGCATGTTGAATAGCCTCTGCCACCTCCTTCACGCAACGGGCAGCCTCCTTTGCCGCCATGGGATGCTCCCGCACGACCCGCTCCAGGTTCTGCCCTGGGATGTGCTCCATGCTGAACCAGGGCACGCCATCCTCCTCCCCCACCTCATAAATGCCGACGATGCCAGGATGCTTTAGCCGCGCCGCCGCCTGCGCCTCCCGATGAAACCTCTCACGCTCCTCACCACCCACAAACTGTGCCCGCAGCAGCACCTTCACGGCCACGATGCGGTTCAGTCCCCGTTGCTTCGCCCGATAAACCACCCCCATGCCACCACGCCCGATCTCCTCATACAACTCGCAGCCGGAAAGTGCCTTCCACGCGGTCTCCTCCTCAGGATCCTCAGAATTGAACGTCAGTTTTACCAGACAGCGGGGGCAATGCCCGGCTGGTGAGCCAGCGGGCATGACCGTATGACAAGACGCGCAGTGAGAAGCAACAAACATGAAAGTTTACACCTTAAAAGTCCCCGCTGATTACAAGGACGCCGAGAATGCCGCATCCCACCCCTCAAACATAGCCTGAACAGCGGAACTGCGCTCTTTTCTACTCGGCTGCGATGTGTCATGACTGAGGCGTGGCCGACTACTTTACTTTTGACCAGCTTCATGACTTTCCTTTGCTCGCTCCTCCAGCGCGGCTGGCGGTGATCGGTGATCCCATCGGGCACTCGAAGTCGCCGCAGATGCACAATCCGGCGCTGCGGGAATGCGGCATCAGTGCGCAGTATGTGCGGGTGCAGGTGCCTGTGGGAAGGGTACGGGAGGCGTTCGTTCTCTTTGTGAAGCAGGGGTTCCAGGGCGTAAATGTGACGATCCCCCACAAGTTTGAGGCGCTAGATGCCGTGGATGTCCTGGACCCTTTGGCGCGGCAACTCGGAGCCGTGAACACACTGGCGATCCGCGCTGGCCGTATGCACGGCTACAATACGGACGGGCCGGGCTTCCTGCGCAGTGTGCAGGAGGCTTTCGGCGCAGCGGTTAAAGATTTACGTGTGATGATCCTCGGAGCAGGCGGCGGTGCGGGGCGGGCAGTGGCAGTGCAGAGTGTGCTCGCGGGGTGTCGTGATCTGGTGCTGGCAAATCGAACGGTAGGGAAACTTGAGGCGCTAATGGAGGAACTGAAAGCCACCACGACCGGGCAGGCGCGGCTGCGGACGTGCTCGCTGGATAATCCGGACTTGGCGCAGTTTTTGCCAGAGGTGGATTTGATCGTGAATGCGACATCGGTCGGTATGAAGGCGGAGGATGCGCAGCTTTTGCCAGCGGGTCTGGAGCAGCGGCACCTGGTCTATGACATGGTTTACCACGCGGCCGGAAAGACGACGCTGATCGCTGCTGCAGATGCCGTAGGCGCACCCTATGCGGACGGGATGTGCCTGCTCCTGCACCAGGGGGCAATCTCGTTTGAGCACTGGTTTGACCGCCCTGCCCCGCTGGAGGTAATGCGGAAGGGATTGCTGGAGGCCGCATGACGGACGCTGTTGGCATGTAGTAGGAATTCATGGCAGATGCCCCGAAGCCACGCCCTTGTGCGGCGTATTGCACTTTAAACTTTCCAACCGCTAAACGTGAACGCAGAACTGACAGACACGAACTTCCAACTGCCCCCATGCCCCTGATCACCCTTTCCAACATCACCAAGTCCTACCGCGAGCCGGGCAGCAGCAATGTCGTGCCAGTGCTGCGGGACATCACACTGAGCATTGAGGCCGGAGAGTCCGTGGCCGTAGTCGGCCCCTCCGGCTGTGGCAAGAGCACGCTGCTGAACATCCTCGGCACCCTGGACACGCCGGACAGTGGCGAGTTCATGTTTGATGGCGAGTCCGTGGCCGGATGCAGCCCAGCGCGGCTGGCGGACCTGCGCAGCACCAAGATCGGCTTCATCTTCCAGCTCCACCACCTTATGCCGCAATGCACCGTGCTAGAAAATGTACTGCTGCCCACCCTGGCGCTAAAGACCCGCGACAGCAGTGCAAAACAGCGCGCGGAGGAACTGCTGGCGGCGGTGGGCTTGCAGGACCGCCTGACCTGGAAGCCCGCCCAGCTTTCTGGCGGCGAGCGCCAGCGCGTGGCCGTGGTGCGGGCGCTCATCAACCAGCCGAAAATCATCCTAGCGGATGAACCCACCGGCGCGCTGGATGAAAAAAACGCGGAAGCGCTGACCACGCTCCTGCTGGACCTGCAACAACGCATGGACGTCAGCCTGGTCATGGTCACGCATCATCCCGCGCAGGCCGCGCGCATGGGCCGTGTGCTGAAAATCCACGACGGGAGGCTGGCATGACCCTGGGTTCCTTCATCCTCCAGTCCGCCCGCCACTACTGGCGCGGGCATCTCGGCCTGCTGTTCGGCGCGTTTCTCGCCTCGGCGATCCTCAGCGGCTCGCTACTGGTCGGGGACTCCGTACGCGCCAGCCTGCGGCGGGTGGCGGAGCTGCGGCTGGGGAAGGTGCAGTCGGGCGTGCTCGGCGGCGACCGCTGGTTCACGGACAAGCTCGCGCGCCAGGCGAGTGCGGTGCCGTTCATCCTGGCCACCGGCTCAGCCAGTGCGGCCAATGGCAAGGTGCGCGTGAACGGTGCGCAGGTGCTGGGCGTGGACGCGGCCTTTTGGAAACTCAGTTCGAGTGGCAAGGCGGTGACGCTAGCCACGATGGAGGTCGCTTTGAATGAACCGCTGGCGCGCAAACTCGGCGCGAAAGTTGGCGACACGGTGCTCGTGCGTCTGGAGCGGCCCAGCGCCATCTCCCGGGATGCACCGCTGTCCGGCAGCACGAATGAGGATGTGTCCCTGCGCCGCACGGTGGGTGCGATTGTGAGCGCGGAGGACTTCGGCGCGTTTCAACTCATCGCCTCCCAGGTCACGCCGGACTCGGTGTTTGTGGGGCTAGAGGACTTGCAGACGCAGATCGAGATGGACGGGCGGGTGAATGCTTTGATGTGTGACTGGACGCGCAAATCCATTGATGAGACATCGCTGACACTGGCTTTGGAGAAGCACAAGACGCTTGAGGACTTCGGGCTGAAGCTGGTGCGTGTGGCGGGTGCGCAAAAGGAGTGGGAGGTCAGCACCAGCCGCGTCTTCATGGACCGCAGCATCGCCACCAAGCTGCGCGCGGAGCAGAAGGACAGCTACGGCGTGCTGACCTATCTGGTGAACGGCATCAAGTCGGCGAAGGGAGGCACGCCTTACTCAATGATCACGGCCACGGATCGTCTTCCAGGCACCAAGGAAGGCATCGTCATCACCCAATGGCTCGCCGAGGACCACGGCCTGGTCATCGGGGACAAACTGGACATCAGCTACTTCGTCGTCGGTCTGGGGCGTGAATTGAAACAAGAGAGCGGAGGCTTTGCCGTGACGGGCATCCTGCCGATGACGGATGCCAACGTGAACCGCGCCTGGACACCGGACTTCCCCGGCGTCTCCGACGTGGACAACTGCCGCGACTGGGATCCCGGCATCCCGATGGACACCAAGGCCATCCGCGACAAGGACGAGAAGTACTGGGACGATTACAAGGGCACGCCGAAGGGCTTCATCAGCCTCGACGCAGGGCAGAAGCTGTGGGCGAACCGCTTTGGCAATCTCACCGCGATACGTTTTCCTGACAGCGGCCAGGACGAGGTGGCGCTGCGGGCGGAGATCGTGTCAAAGCTGAACCTCGCCGACATCGGCCTGGTGCCGCGCGACTTTCGCGGCGAGGCCAATGCTGCGGCGCAGGGCAGCGTGGACTTTGGTGGCCTGTTCATCGGGCTGAGCATGTTTCTCATCGCCGCCGCGCTGGTTTTTGCGGCGCTGCTTTTCTTGTTCACGCTGGAGCGACGTGCCGCGCAGGTGGGGCTGCTGATGGCGCTGGGCTGGACCACAAAGATGGTTCGGCGTGCTTTGCTCGGAGAGGCTGGCGTGATCGCAGTCCTCGGCAGCCTGCTGGGCCTCATCGGCGGCGGAGTTTATACAAGGCTGGCCCTTGGTGGTCTCAGCGGCGCGTGGTCTGGTGCGTCGCAGGGTTTGCCGCTGATCTATGAGGCCAGTCCGGGCACGCTGATCGGGGCGGGCATCGGTTCGCTGATCGTCGTGCTGCTCACGTTGTGGTGGGCCAGCCGGAAGATGTTCAAGCTGTCCCCGCGAGAGCTGTGGAGCGCGGATGCCTCCTCCACGACCACTGGTTCGCAACGTGGCTCATGGTTGAAGAAGCTGACAGCCCCTGTCTGCCTCATTGCCGCCATTGGCCTGGTGTTTGCCGCGCGGTCGGCGAAGGCACCGGAGGCCGTTGCGGGCATGTTTTTTGGCAGTGGCACGCTGCTGCTGATCGCGGGGTTGATGTTCGCCGGGCGCTGGATGCGGCGTGATGGTGCGGCGACGGCCCTGACACTGTGGCAGATCGGCACGCGCAACATCTCCCGCCGTCCCGCACGCAGCCTGGCGGTGATCGGCATGATGGCGGGCGGCATCTTCATGGTCACAGCGGTGAACGCCTTCCGCATGAGCGCGGGCGATGTCACGCAGCGCAGCTCGGGCACTGGCGGCTTTGCCCTGATCGGCGAGTCCGCGCTGCCTGTGTATGAAGACCTGAACACGAAGGCGGGGCGCGAGGCATTCGGTCTCGATGACGAGATCATGGCCGGAGTCGCCGTGGTGCCCTTCCGTGTGCGCGAGGGCGATGACGCGAGCTGCCTGAACCTCAATCGCGCGCAGAAGCCGGTGCTCGTGGGCGTGGATGCCACGAAGCTGGAAGGACGCTTTTCTTTTGCGGGTGAAGGTGGGTGGGAAATGCTGATTACGGAACATCGAACAACGAACTCTGAACATCGAACATCGAATGTGGAGCCACCGGCCATCGCCGACCAGGCCACGGCCATGTGGGGGCTGGGCAAGGGCGTGGGCGATGCGCTGGACTATCAGAATGCCGCCGGGAACACCATTCAGGCAAGACTGGCCGCGCTGCTGGCAGGCACCGTGCTCCAGGGAAAGCTGGTCATCAGCGAGACGGCCTTCCTTGCCGCCTACCCGGACGCGGCGGGATACCGCTTCTTTTTGTTAGACGCGCCTGCCGAGAAGGTCGGCGAAGTCAGCGCGCATCTCACGCGGCAGCTTGAGCAGCGCGGTCTGGCGCTGGAGCCTGCGTGGCAGCGGCTGGAAACTTTCCTCAGCGTGCAGAACACCTACATCGGCATCTTCACTATCCTCGGTGGCCTGGGCGTGCTGCTGGGCACAGCCGGGCTGGGCGTGCTGGTCGCAAGGCATGTGCTGGAGCGGCGCGGCGAACTGGGGCTGATGCAGGCGCTGGGCTTCCTGCCGGGTGCCTTGAGAAGGCTCGTGCTCGGTGAGCATGTGGCGCTGCTCATCAGCGGTCTGCTACTCGGAGTCGTGTGCGCGGGCATCGCCGTATGGCCCAGCGTGACCCAGGGCGGCGGTGATCTGCCAGTGGGGTTCCTCGGCGCGCTGCTCGCAGGCGTGCTGGTCTTTGGCATTGCTGTCTGTGCCATCGCCGTGACCCTGGCTGTGCGTGGACGCCTGATCGAGGCCATCCGCCGCGAGTAATTCCCAGCGGGAACGGCGACCCAAGAACTGCGGTCCAGGAACCACATTGTTCTTCCCATCCACGCGCGTCCCTGAATAATCGGCCTTTCATCACCCGTTCCTTCCGCCCTCATGTCCACCCATCCCTCCTCCTCCGCACCCAAAGGTGCTGTCGCCGCTCTCATCGCTGCATTCCTCGGCTGGCTCTTTGATGGGTTTGAGATGGGGCTGTTTCCGCTGATTGGAAGGCCAGCATTGCAGGATCTGCTGCCCACCTCGACTGCCGCGCAGCAGGGGCAGTGGTTCACGGTCATCATCGCCGTCTTCCTCGTCGGCGCGGCGACGGGCGGCGTGCTCTTTGGCTGGTTGGGTGACAAGCTCGGACGCGTGAAGGCGATGACGCTCGCCATCTTCACCTATGCCATCTTCACCGGTCTGTGTGCCTTTGTGACAGATGCCTGGCAGTTCGCCGGACTGCGCTTCATCGCCTCCCTCGGCATGGGTGGGGAGTGGGCGCTCGGCGTGGCTTTGGTGAATGAAATCTGGGCAGGCAAAAACCGCGCCTGGATCGCGGGCATGATCGGCGCAGCGTCGAACATCGGCTTCCTGCTCACCGGCCTGCTTAGCCTGTATCTCAATGCCAGCTTGGAGACGGTTTCGGGATGGATCAGCAGCATGGGCATCAGCCAGGAAACGGCGGACTATCTGCTGCATAATCGCGGCTGGCGCTTCCTCGCCGTGAGCGGCGCGGCACCGGCTTTGATCAATTTCTTCATCCTCATCTTCGTGCCGGAATCCCACAAGTGGGAGGCGGAGAAGAAGTCCGGCAGCACCTCGCACTGGGCCACAATTGATTTGTTAGGCGTGCTGCTGGCGGCATTGGCTGCGCTGGGCATCATCGCGGTGTGGACACCGCAGATTTTTGACAAAGTGGGGAACATGGTGGCCATCCCTGTGACCGTTGTCGGCTTGGGAATCGCCCTGTGGGGCTACCTGCATCCCGTGCGCCGCTACATGACCCGCGCCCAGGCTGGCGGCAGTGTCCTGGCTGCGGACCGCGCCATCATCATGCGCAATCTTTTGATCGGCGCGGGCCTGGCGGCCGTGGCGCTCATGGGCACCTGGGGTTCAGCGCAGCAGGCGGCGAAGTGGGCATCGTTCCTTTCGCCCGAGGGCACCAAGTCCAACATCATTGAGTATGTCGTGATCGCCACAGCGCTTGGGGCCATCCTCGTCACCATCCTCGCGCCTCTGGTCGCAGACAGGCTGGGCCGCCGCCTAACTTACTTTCTGCTCTGCGTCGTAGCTCTGGGTTCAGCCTTCATGTTCTTCCAAACGAACGACTCTTACACAGGCAGCGCCATGCCGACTTGGCTGATGACCAGCGCCTTCCTGCTGGGCGGCCTCACCGCCTCCTTCTACGGCTTCTTCCCGCTCTACTTCCCGGAGCTTTTCCCCACCAGCGTGCGCGCCACGGGCCAGGGCTTCTGCTTCAACTTCGGCCGTCTCATCGCCGCGATCGGCTCCCTGCAGTTTGTAAACCTCATGAGCCTGTTTGGCTCGGAAAAGGTCACACAGCTAGAAGGCGATGCCCGCCGGATCATGCAACTCCAGGTGGAGGCCAACGCCTTCTCCGTGCTCTCCTGCGTCTATGTCATCGGAATGGTCATCATCTGGTTCGCGCCGGAGACGAAAGGCAAGGCGCTGAGTTGAAGGCGGGGCAATGTCGCCTTGTCTCCGCAGACTCTTTGTCATAAAATCACCCCATCATGGCAGTCCTGGAAACACCGCCGCTAAAACAGACCGCCCGCCGCCGGGTAATGCAAGAGCGTGCGCCAATGCAGGAGACGGCGACTCGTTCCGCAGGCCCGCGCCCGTATCAGTTCACCGTGGCCGACTATTACCGCATGGCGGAGACCGGCATCCTCAAGGACGATGACCGCGTGGAGTTGATCGAAGGAGAGATTGTCATGATGCCGCCCATTGATTTCATCCATTCCCAAGGCACTCACGAGAGCCAGAAGAAGCTGTTCCAGCTCGCCCTCGGCACCTACGATGTGCGCTGCCAGCATCCCGTTCGGCTCAGCGCCACCAATGAACCCGTGCCGGACATCGCGGTGGTAAAGCCCATCAGACTCACCGGTCATCCTGGGCCTGATGAAACATTCATCATTCTGGAAGTCGCCAACACCTCTCTTGAGGAAGACCTGGGCCGCAAACGCCTCATGTATGCCGCCGCCGCCATCCCAGAATACTGGGTGCTGGACGTGGTCGGGTGCCAGCTTCACCAATTCACCAAGCCGCGCGAGGGGGACTACCACGAGCATCGCATCCTGGCTGCGGACGAGGAAGTGCGCAGTGTCATCCTCCCGCAGGTCGTCGCACAGGTGGCCGAGCTACTGCCTTCCTGAACTGTCCCCGCGTAAAGATTCCCTCCCTCCACACGTTCTACCTGCATGTTCCCCACACGGCGTTCTTTTCTCCAGACCACAGGCTGCGGCTTCGGCTACCTCGCAGCTTCCGCGCTCGCTCAGCGGCAGGCTTTCGCCGCAGACTCCCAGCTACCTGGCAGAAAGCCACACCATGCGCCTAGGGCGAAGCGGGTCATCTTTCTGTTCATGCAGGGCGGCGTCAGCCATGTGGACTCGTTTGATTACAAGCCGCGCCTGCTTCGCGATGACCAGAAGATCATAGACATCGCCGATGCGCGCACGGTGGCGAAGACCGGGAAGGGATCGCCACAGCGGATCAAGAAGCCGCTATGGGACTTCGCCCAACATGGGGAGTCGGGAAAGTGGGCCTCCAATCTGTTCCCGCACATCAATCAGCATGTGGACGACCTGTGCTTCCTGCACGGGATGCACACCGAGGGCGTGGCGCATGGCCCGGCGACGCTGTTTCTGCACACAGGCACGACCAGCTTCATCCGCCCCAGCATGGGCGCGTGGGTCATGTATGGCCTGGGCGCAGAGAATGAGAACCTGCCGGGTTTTGTAACCATCAGCCCCAGCCTCGGCAATGGCGGCCCGCGCAATTACGGCAACGCCTTCCTGCCCGCCGTGCATCAAGGCACCCCCCTGGGCCGCAGCGGCCTGCCCGCGAAGGAGTCTAGCATCAAGAACATCGTCAACACCACCTGGAGTCCAGAGCAGCAGCGGCGACAACACGAACTGCTGGCCGCGCTGAATGCTGAACAGGCCAGACCGGGCGACACGGAGATTGAGGCCGTGCTGGAGAGCTACGAACTGGCCTGGCGGATGCAAAACAAAGCGCCCACCGCGCTCGACTTTGCCCAGGAGTCGGAGGCGACGCTGAAGCTCTACGGCATCAATGAGAAGCCGACGGACAACTTTGGCCGCCAGTGCCTCATGGCCCGCCGCCTGGCCGAGCAAGGTGTGCGCTACATCCAGGTCAATTACGGCGACAACTCCAACAACCCCGCCTGGGACCAGCACAGTAACCTCCCCAAACACGGCGACCACGCCGCAGCCGTGGACAAGCCCATCGCCGGCCTGCTGGCGGACCTAAAGCAGCGCGGGCTGCTGGAGGACACCATCGTCTGGTGGGGCGGCGAGTTTGGCCGCACGCCCTATGCCGAAAGGAACGGCACGGGCCGCGACCACAATCCCGGCGGCTTCACCGTCTGGCTTGCCGGTGGTGGTGTGAAAGCTGGCTTTGCCCACGGCGCAACGGACGACTTAGGCTTCCAGGCCGTGGAGGGAAAAGTCCACATGCACGATCTGCACGCCACCCTGCTGCATCAGCTCGGTCTCGACCACGAGAAGTTGACCTTCCGCTACGCCGGTCGTGACTTCCGCCTCACCGACGTTCACGGCCATGTCGTGAAGGAAATCCTAGCGTAAAACGAGTTTTCCAACTCGTTCACCCCAGCCCCCGCTTCGCCGCATTCTCCCGCACCCACGCCAGCGCCTCCTCGCGCGTCGTGACCGTGCCATCGAGTTGCGCATTCTGCACCTCCATCAATATCGCACCCAACTCCTTCCCCGGCTGCCAACCGAGCGCGATCAGGTCCGCTCCTGCGAGCAGCCTCTCAGGGATCAGCGGAGCCTGGGAAAACTCCGCCGTCTTCGCCTGCATGAATTCGTAGTTGTCTAGCAACCCGTTGGATCCCAGGCAGTCCACGCGATGCAGTGCCAGTTCATCCGGCCAAGTCGGACGTGCCATCATGCGCTTGAGCGTGCTTTTCTTCATCTTCTTCACATCCTTGAAGACCATGTGATGCTCCACCGCCACCTGCGTCGGCTCGATGACATCATTCGGAAACTTCAGCCGTCGCAAAATGTCGCCCGTCATCTCCGCGCCGAGTTTGTCGTGACCGTTGAAACGAATGCGCCCCGTCTCATCCACGGTGAAAGTCGCTGGCTTGGCGATGTCATGCAGCAGCACGCTCAGCACCAGCGGCAGAGACACCTGCTCCGGCAGCAGGCTGAGCATCAGGCGTGTGTGGACAAAGACATCGCCCTCGGGATGCCACTGCGGCGGCTGCTCCACACCTTTCAGCACCAGGATCTCCGGCAACACCTGCTGCATGAGTCCGCTGTCCATCAGCAGGTCAAAACCGCGCAGGCGGTTCGGGTGCAGGAAGATTTTGATCAGCTCATCGCGGATGCGTTCCGCACTCACCGTCTGGATCGCCGCCGCATGATCACACACCGCCTGCCAGGTCGCAGGCTCGATCTCAAAACCCAGCGTCGTGGCGAAACGCACCGCACGCAGCAGCCGCAGCCGATCCTCCTCAAAGCGCCGCGCCGGATCACCGATGGCCCGCAGCACCTTCGCTTCCAAGTCCGTCTGCCCGCCGACATAATCAATGATGCGGTCCTCAATCGGATCACGAAACAACCCGTTCACCGTAAAGTCACGCCGCTGTGCATCCTCGTCTGCTGTGGAAAAGGCCACACTCTCTGGGTGCCGCCCGTCCTTGTAACTGCCATCGGTGCGGAAGGTCGCCACCTCGACATGATGCTCACCTAACCGCACGACGACGACCCCAAAGTGCGCCCCCACCGTCAGCGCACCGGGAAACAGAGAGACAACCTCATCGGGCGTAGCGCTAGTAGCCACGTCATAGTCCTTCGGCTCCCGCCCTAGCAGATGATCCCGCACACAGCCGCCCGCCAGCAGCGCCTCATGCCCGGCATCGCGCAGAGTTTGGATGATGTGAGTGGCAGCGGTGAGCATGGGAATGTAACAGTTGCCTTCCAACGCCTTTTCCGAAAGGTTGCAACCAGGAATTCAGAGGCAGCCGCCATCAGCCATCAGCGCCTGTGCGGTGATGGGAGCATTTATTTCCCATCGTTGAACCCTCACGGCCCCACCACCCGGAGATGTACGAAGCGGCGGCCCTGGCTACCTGCTGGCAGAGTGGCCCGCATCTGCTGGACGCTGCCGTTGTTGGAGAACTCCGCCTGGCTCACGCCTGCGGTGCTCCAGCTTGTGCCTGGGAGAGTGTCGCTCCACTCCACGGTGAAGATGGCTCCGGCGTTTACGGCGGCGAGGCTGCGCGGGTAGATGAACTCCATGGTGCCGCCATTCACGGCTGCGGGAGTCGAGAGAGTGCTGCCGGAGATGGGACTGAGGCCCGCCGCCCATTCGAGGAAGTTTGTCAGGCCATCACCGTCATGGTCACCCGTGGCAGTGGCACCGCTGGGCAGGCCACTGGTCGCGGCCCAGGTTTCATACGCCGTCTGGCGGGTGATCTGGACGGTGTAGGACTTGATGGTGATATCCTGCGCATGGACATTGATCATGAGAAACGTGCTGTTCTGGCCGATGAAGGTGAGTGAGCCAGCGAAGCTCGCGCCGAAGGGGCCGAACCCTGCCGACGGATAGGCGATGGCAGTCGGGTCAGCAGCAGCCCCCCCGAAATCCACAGTCGTGGCATTGTTGGGCACACTGACAGCATAGCTGGTGATGTGACTCTGGAAGGCCGGCACGAGAGGACTGGTGCCGACGAATAGACTGCTGAGATCCGCATTCGAGCTGGCCGCCCGTGTCACCGTGACCGTGTAGCTCCGCGTCATGATTTGGTCCTGAGCCGTGACGTTGATCGTGATCGTGTTGCTGCCCACGTTCAGTGGGATAGCGGCAGGGCTGGGTCCGTTGTTCACGGTGATAAAGAACGCATTCGGGTCTGCCGCTGTCGGCGTCACGGTCAGGCTCGTCACCGTGTTTGACACACTGGCAGTGTAGTAGATGGTGTTGGGGGCAAAGGCCGGGTTCAGCGTGCCACTGCTGAGCGTCAGTGCGGAGAGGTTCGCATTGTTGCTGGGCGTGGTGAAGGTCATGTCTGCACCGTAGGCCGTCGCCGCGCCATTCTGCGCCACGAGGCGGTAGTGGTAAGTTTGGCCGGGAGGCATGGTCATCGCTGCACTGAAAGGCACCGCGCTGGTGCCATACCCGATGGGCAGGCTGGGCGTGGTGACGCCGTAGCTGGTCGTCAGGCCCACCTCGAACCACGCGCTGGTGGTCACGCCATTGGGGTTCACCGTGCCATGTAGGGTGAAGTTGGGACCTGCGAGGTGGGTAGCCGCCTGGGTCACCACGGTGGGGGCAGTGACTTCCTGGCGATAGATGACCGTGGCATAGTCGTAGTTGCTGCCGATGTGGGACCAGCCTGTAACGACCACATCACCGCTGGCAGCCACCGCTAGGCTAAAGGCCTCGTCATTCGTGTTGCCCGTGCCGTTGTAACGCTTCTCCCAGAGCAGGGCACCATCGGCAGCGGCATACTTGGCCGTGTAGTAATCAGAGTTGACGCCGCTTCCGATGGAAGCGCCCGTGACCACTGCGTTGCCGCTGGAGTCCACCACTACGCCATAGGCGATGTCATTGCTGCTGGCCATGCCGTCGTAGCGCTTCTCCCAGAGCAGAGCACCATCAGCAGCGGCATACTTGGCCGTGTAGTAGTCATAGCTGCTGCCACTGGCTGGTGGCGAGGAGCCGGTGACCACCACGTTACCGCTGGTATCCACGGCCACGCTGCGTGCCGTATCAAGGCTGGTGTCCATGGCGTTGTAGCGCCTCTCCCACATGAGTCCGCCATTGGCGGCGGCATACTTGGCCGTGTAGTAGTCGTAGCCGGTGCCATTGCCGGTGGACTGACCCGTGACCACCACATTGCCGCTGGTGTCTATGGCTAGGCTCAGGGCTTCGTCATACAGGTTCCCCGTGCCGTTGTACCGCCTTTCCCAGAGCAGAGCACCATCAGCAGCGGCATATTTGGCGGTATAGTAGTCGTTGTTGCTGCCATTGAAGGACTCGCCCGTGACGACCACGTTACCGTTGGTGTCCACCGCCACCCTGCGGGCTGTGTCATCGCTGTTGCCCGTTCCATTGTACCGCTTCTCCCAAAGCAAGGTGCCATCGGCGGCAGCATACTTGGCTGTGTAGTAGTCGTGGCCGGTGCCGCTGCCCGTGGACTGGCCTGTGACTACCACGTTGCCGCTGGTGTCCACCGCCACGCTGTAGGCAGTGTCAGCATTGTTGCCAGAGCCGTTGTAGCGCCTTTCCCAGAGGAGAGCACCATCAGCGGCGGCATATTTGGCTGTGTAATAGTCAGAGCCGCTGCCGCTGCCCACTGAGCGGCCAGTGACCACCACGTTACCACTGCTGTCCACCGCGAGGCTGTTAGCAGTGTCTGTGTTGTTGCCCGTTCCATTGTATCTCCTCTCCCAAAGCAAGACGCCATCAGCGGCGGCATATTTGGCCGTGTAATAGTCGGAGCCGGTGCCTGTGCCAGGGGAAGATCCCGTGATCACTGCGTTGCCGCTGGAGTCCACCGCCACACTGTTCGCTGAGTCATGTTGATTGCTGGTCCCATTGTAGCGCTGCACCCACGGCTCAGTGATCATGCTGTAGTTGGCATACCCCGTGAGCCCTATCGTAAAAATCCCCTCCGCGTCAGCATCATTACTGGTCAGGGTCAGGGTGCCGATGGACGAGCCGATCACTGTATTGGCCAGAAAGCGCACCTCAAAGCTGTGCGCGGCGTTGGGTGCCAGTGTGTAAGGTGCAAAGGTGCCGACGTGCTCGTAGCCGCTGGGCAGGGTCAGACCTGTGACATTCAGCGCCGCACCGCCAGTGTTCGTCACCTTGAAGCTGCTTGTCACTGGCGTGCCGAGTGGTGTGGTGCCGAAGTTCACCGTCGCGGTACCATCCGCCAGCACCGTGCCCACGGGCTGCTCCACCTGGATGTCTGGGCCCACGGTCACGGTTAGTGTGACTGCGTCCGCATAGTTGCCATCGAACTCGGGCGAGCTGGGGTTGTTATTCAGATTCTCCCGCGCGCTCACATAGACTGCCAGCATCGTCGTGCCGACTGGCAGGGAGATCGAGCAGGTCAGTGCCTCCCAAGTCGCGGGATCATCGTCGGTCAGGAGACTCTGACTGAGCGCATTCAGCACCGTGCCGGGGCTGGACGCTGTGCCGTTATAGGCCACTAGCTCGATGAGGAACTGCGAGTCAGTGGCTGCGATGCGGTTGAACCGTGCGCCCACACTGACGGCGACGCCACCCTGTGCAATCGCTGCCGAGTATGAGTCCATCGGGACGTGTTGCACGACGGCGGAGGTGTCGTCCGTGCTGCCACCCGCAATGGCAGTGCCGGTGAATTCCAGCATGCGTGTCCCTGCAAACGGAGTGACGCCGTTCTCCGCCGTCACCATCTGGGCCTGCTCATTCCTCCAGTCCCCGAATGCTGTCGGCATCCCCCCGCCCAGCGCCTCATTGGCCTCGAAGCCGCCATTCACCAGCAGTTCATTCGGCCCACCGAGCAGACGCAGCACGGAGAGCTGAGCCACACCGCTGGCATTGTCAGAGCGGCCTGCGGCTAGCAAGGCACCATCCGGGAGCTGGATGATGTCCGCGAGTGTGTCGATCCCTGGACCGGGGGCGAGCGTCATCCGGCCATCTCCATCAAAGGTGAAGTCAAAGGTGCCATCGGCATTCAGCCGTGTGACCAGCATGTCCAGGTTACTGCCGTTGTGCGCACGGCCCGAGGCCACCAGCCGCCCATCCGGCTGCACGATCACGGCAGTCAGCCCCTCCGTTCCTGATGAGAAAGATGCCGTCCACCTGCCATCACCATCGAAGCTGTTGTCCCAGGCTCCAGCGGCAGTCAGCCGCGCCATGAAGCAAGTCGTGGCACCACTGGCGTAACCGCAGGCGGCGATGCACCCATCTGGACTCAGCGCCAAGCCTGTGACAGCATCGTCCCCACCGAAATCAAACTCCACCTGCCCGCTGGTGCCGAAGCTGTTGTTTGGGGAGCCATCAGCATTCAGGCCTAAATAGATCGCGTTCCCTTCCGAGGCATTCACATTCTTGCGCCCAGCTACCACGATCTTGCCATCTGGCATCATCAGCAGGTCGTAGGCCTCGTCGGTGAAAGCAGCACTCAAGGCGACCGTCCTTTTTCCATCCCCGTCAAACAAAATATCGGGCTCGCCACCCACGGTCAGCCTGACAATGGTCGTATCGTAGCCGCTGGCTCCTTGAGAGTTCGCGGTGCCTGCCATGACGAGTTTCCCGTCTGGCTGCAGGACAGCAGCGCTGCAATAGTCGTCGTGGCCGAAAATGGGGATGATGGCCTTCCCATCCGTGGTCGGCTTCGTATTGCCGTAGCTGGTATCGAGTGTGCCGTTGGGCAGATACCGCACCGCCGCCATGTCAAATGGTGCCGCCGTGGTGCCCACCACGATGATCTTCCCATCCGCCTGAATCACCACATCGGAGCCATAGTCATCACCACTGCGCACCGGTGTCATGACGACTCCCGTGCCGCTCGTGCCGAAGCTGGTGTCCACACTGCCATCCGCCATGTAGCGCACCAGCGCGAAGTCATTGTTCGTGCCGTTGTGGGCATAGCCAGCGACGACCAGCTTCCCATCTGCCTGCCGCGCCACCGCCCCCGGATGAGCATTCACCACAGTTCCACTGACAGATATGGGTGTGGTTTGCACACCATCCGTGGAAAAGGTGAGGTCAGGTGAGCCTGGAGAGGCGACGTAATAGATGGTGGTGATGTCACTGTTCCCGCCGCTGCCGGTGGAAGCTCCTGTCACGACGACATTGCCGTTTCCGTCCACGGCGACCGCTGCGCCGTTGTCATTGCCATTACCCACTCCGTTGTAGAGCTTTTCCCAGATCAGCGCGCCATTCGCCGCCGCATATTTGGCCGTAGAGTAGTTGGTATTGGCAGAACCCGTGAGGACGACATTGTTATTTCCATCCAGTGCCAGCGCTCCCGGGCCCAGCGCTCCCGGGCTGCCTTGGCTGCGCTTTTCCCAGAGCAGAGCCCCATTCGCAGCCGCATACTTGGCCGTGTAGGTGTCCAGAGAGCTGCTATCCGCGCCAAGGGAGTATCCTGTGACGATCACGCTACCAGCGCTGTCCGCCACCACATCATAGGCGTGGTCCAGCGAGTAGGATACGGGTCCGTGGTAACTTTTGCTCCAGACCAGCGCCCCAGTTGCCGCCGCGAATTTGGCAGTCGAGTAATAGTGTTTATCGGTCGGATGTTCAAAGGTGTAGTTCCCAGCGCGGAAAAAACCCGTAACGATCACGTTGCCACTGCTGTCCACCGCCATCGCGCTGGGAGCCTCGGATTTATTCAACTGCGCATCAAAGTAGCTTTCCCAAATCAGCGAGCCATCAGCGGCTGCGTATTTGGCGGTGTAGTGCTGATTGCCGTACTGGAGCTGAGTGGTTCCGGTCACGATCACGTTGCTGCTGCCGTCCACTGCCACAGCGCGAGCATAGTCTTCACGGTTCAAGGGGCCGTTGTAGCGCCGCTCCCAGAGCAGCGCGCCATCCGCCGCCGCATACTTGGCCGTGTAGTAGTCGGTGCCGCTGCCGCTGCTTTGGGACTGCCCTGTAACGACCACATTGCCACTGGCGTCCAGCACCATCGCGGTGGCGAAGTCACCGCCGTTTGCCGGCCCGTTGTAGCGCCTTTCCCAGATCAGCGCCCCATCCGTAGCCGCATACTTGGCCGTGTAATAGTCCTGGAAGCCAGTGCTGCCGTTGGAAGTGCCCGTGACGATCACGTCGCCACTGCCATCCACCGCCAGCTCTGAGATGCTTTCGTTGTTGTTACCCGGCCCGTTGTAGCGCCTTTCCCAGAGCAGCTCACCGTCCGCCGCCGCATACTTGGCGGTGTAGTAGTCCAGGTTGCCGCCGCTGCCCGTGGAGTAGCCAGCGACGATGACATTGCCGCTTCCGTCCAAAACCACTTCACTGGCACCGTCAATACCGTTGCCCGGGCCATTGTGGTGCCGTATCCATTTCTCATGCACGTTCCGCCAGCCTTGCTCCGGGGCGGCGACGATGAAGTTCTGCGTGACCTCAGTCATGTTGTTCTGCGCATCGCTGATGCGGCCCTTCAATGTATGCACGCCAGGAGTGACAGGGGCGGTGATGCTACGAGACGTGGAGGAACCCTGGGCAGACACGACGATATCATCCAACAGCACCGTATAGGACACCGGAGCGGATACGTCCGTCCACCCAGTGAAGGCGACTGTGAGCGGCACAGATGCCTGGACAAGTGACGCGGGCGTCATTCGCATCGTCCCGCCAGCAGGGGCTGTGGTGTCTCCTGCGGGTGTGACAAACTCCAAGGACCAGGATGAGATCGAGCCGCCGTTTCCGCTGGAATCATCTGTGACAAAGAGCTTCCAGTCCCCGTTGATGCCGCCTGTGATCAAGGCTGCAAGGCTCGTGCCGATGCTCCCGATGCCGCCAGGTGGCAGCGCCTCATCGGCACCATTGTTGGTGGCACGGTACGTGCCGGAGGTGATGGTGCTGGTGCCTGGTATGACATTCATGCCCGCATCATCAAACAGCATGTTGATCCCCGTGACGGCATTGCTGCCTCCCGTGTCCGACATCAACGCTGCCACCGCTCCATTGGGGGCCAGCAGGAGGATGTCCAGATCAGTGGGCAAGGTGTGGGACAGGCCATTGAGCTTCACCCGCACGGCGGACATGCCGGTGATAGCTCCGGACACGGTGAGCGTCGAAGGGTAAGGCGTCGCATTGCCGCTGGACGGGATCGAGATGCCCCCGCTGCCTGTGAACTCATTGGCTGTGGATGCCGAGGCGATGCCGCTCAAGGCAATGTCAAAGGGGTTTTCGTCTGCGTCACTGCTGGCGATGTGGATGACCGCCGTGCGTGAACCTGTGGCGGAAGGCATGAAGGTCACGTCGAATGTCGTGCTGGCACCAGGGATCAGCGTCGTTTGACCCAACGCGCCGAGCCCAAAATCAGCGCTGGCGGTTCCATCCTTCGTCACGGCCAGCCCCGTGAGATTGGCGGTGCCGGTGTTGCGGACCGTGATCGTCCTGACGGCGCTAAATCCAATGATCGTCGTGCCATGGCTGATGGACGAAATGCCATCTGCCAGAGACGTGCCCACAGGCTCTTGCACATCGATCTCCGATGAAGACGCCAGCCCAGTGCCGCTCACAGCGATGTCAAAAGGGCTCTCATCGGCGTCATTGCTGAAGACCTGAATGGCCGCAGTTCGTGCTCCCAGCGCGGACGGCGTGAAAATCACATCAAACGTGGTGCTGGCTCCGGGGGCCAGAGTGGTCACACCGAGGTATCCAATGCCAAAATCACCATTGCTTGCGCCATCCGTCGTCACATACAGCCCGGTGAGATTCGCGGTGCCTGTGTTGCGGATGGTGAGGGTCTTGAGGTTGTTGAAACCCACGGACGCGGAGTCAAAGGAGATGGAGGAGGTGCCATCGGTCAGAGACGTGCCTGCAGGCTGCTCCACGACGATCTCGGGCAAAAGCTTCACGGTGAAGTTCACCGCCCGCTCAGTCATGTTGTTGAGATTGTCATAGATGCGGCCCTTGAGCACATGCAGCCCGACTGCGGCGGGGCCGTTGAAAGTCCGCGAGGAACCAGCCCCGCGAGCGGACACCACCACATCGTCCACCAGCACCTCATAGGTGAGAGGCTGACTGACATCCACCCATCCTGCGAAACTCACCGTCAGATTGGTGTTGGGACCCAATGGGGACGCTGGCGCAAGCGTCATCGTACCATTCATCGGCCGGGTGCCCTCTTGCAGCAGCACTTCCGGCCAGAATCCCGCAATGCCCTCCACCGTGCCCTCGACGGGTTCGTTGATCAGAAAGCCGTCAGCCTCGGCAGTGATCTTGTAGATTCCCTGTTCCCAAGCTGGGAAGGTAGAGTTTGGGTAGCCATCAGCTCCGGTGGTCACATCATAGACGAGGCCGCTGGGGAATTCCAGATGGAGGACCGCGCCTGCAATCGGCATGTTGCCCACAGCTCTCCTCACACGTGAACGGAACTCAGTGGAGTACTTGTAGTTCACCGGGATGGTCGTCACGCCACCACCATAGTTCGCTTTGACCTCGCCGATGTACTCGCCCAAGTCTGAGCCAGCGGGGGGATCGAAGTGGATGTGAAATACCGCACTTCCTCCCGACGGCAGTTCCACCGTCGCTGTAGGACCAGGGCCGGGTGCCCCGATTTCAAACAGGCTGACTTTCAGCCACGACGGGTTCTGAGATTCCAGTGTGACCCTGATTGGACCTGTGCTTTCATTGTTTGTCGCCTTGAGAGACGCATGGTCGAAGGGAAAGAACCCAGCCTCTTCCCAACGGAGCGGAGCGGCCTGCATTTCTGTGCCCCATGGCTCCAGATGCACCATGGGTATCTTTTGCGGGGTATATTCAGATGGTGGCAATCCTGCGCCAGCAAACTGTCCGATCTGTGCAGTGTCCAGCGTGAAAAAATTGTAACGCAAGTCAGGCGCACGCGCGAGCACCGCCGCAGGACACTGCCCGGATAAACGATTGTGGCTGAGATCGAACCAACTCAAGTCGATGAGATTGCCGAGCGAGGCAGGGATTGCCCCGCTCAAGCCAACTGCGGGATATGAAAAACTATCGCTCCCAGCGAGGTAGAGTGTCCTGAGGTCGGTCAGGTTTCCAAGGCTGGCGGGAATCGTGCCCGTCAGTCGATGGCCGGAAAGGTCGAGCGTTCTGAGGGAAGTGAGATTACCGATGGATGCAGGGATTTCTCCGGTCAAACCAATTCCAAAGCCTCCGTAGCCGAAAACGCCAGTCGAGAGATTGAGTGTGAAGAGAGAAGTCAGGTTACCTATCGTGCTGGGGATGGGTCCAGACCAATCATTCTCACCGAGATCGAGGTCGTATAGCTGTGTGAGATTGCCGATGCTGGCGGGGAGCGATCCAGTGATGTCATTGCCAGCGAGATCGAGGTCGTATAGCTGTGTGAGATTGCCGATGCTGGCGGGGAGCGATCCAGTGATGTCATTGCCAGCGAGATTCAGATAGCGCATGCTAGGAAAGCTGCCGATGGACGCTGGTAGCGTACCAGTCAGGTTATTGTAGAACTGACGTATCTCCCAAACATATCCCGGAGTGGTTACATTGCCTTGCTGGTCGGTGATGACCCCGGAGACGGTCACACCTGCCCATGAGGTCGCATTTGGATTCAGCCAGCCCGTCTTGGTGTACCAACTCGCACCATTGGTGCTGTTGTACAAATCGACCAGCGCATTGTACTGGCCGGCCGGAAGCTGATGGATCATGCCATTGTTCACCGCCAGGGCAGGCCGGGCCTGGGATAATAACACGATGAGAAGCGTAGCAAGCATCACCGTCCGACCTGCGGCCTTGCTCATGGTTGCATCTGAGCGGATGCACGGGGTCAGGACATCGGAGCCAGCTCCCTGGCATGGGCTAAACCGGGAGGCTTTGGGAATGAGATGGGGGTTCATAAAGGATGCTTGGCTGGGTGTTTTGTGGCTGCGCTCGCAAGAGCGTGGTGCCGGGGGCTTGCTGACCACCTTCTGGCAAAGGCGGCCACAGAGTCAGGGCCGTTTGATGGCATTGAGGAGTTCATCGAGCTTGTCAGCCATTTGCTGGATTTGGGTGGGGTTATAGCTTGGATCAGGAATCAGCGCCAACGGTGAAACGCCGCTGGGATTTTGCGCGGTGGTGGCGAAGGCGCTGTTTAGCTGGGCGGCGGTGACCTCTCCGGGTGGGCCGCCGAGCCCCTGCGGGATGCTGAAGGTGAAGTGGACGTTTGTGCCGTCGAAGCTGACGCTGACGGCGGCGGGGTCTCCGGCGGGGAGGGTATTCACCGCATCGACGATGGCATTGGCAAAGGGCGGACCCTGGGGGCCGATGGGACCTTCCGGGCCGATGGGGCCCACTGCGCCTGGTAGGCCGGGGGCTCCTTCTGGGCCCGGTTGGCCTGGAGCACCCTCAGCACCGGTGGGGCCCTGCGGGCCTTCAGCTCCGGTGGCTCCCTGCGGGATGGCGAAGGTGAAGTGGACGGCATCCCCACTGATGGCGGCGGTGGCGGCGGCGGGATCACCCGGATTCACGGTGCTGACGCTGTCCACCTGCGCCTGGGTGATGGCGGAGATGGCATCGATCAGCGCCTTTAAGGAGGTGAGCTGGGAGCGCAAGACGGCGCTGCTCAGTGAGGAGCCTTCAGCGGGTTGGGCGGGATCGAACATGGCGGTGGTTGGTGTAGCTGCGGGCGCAAGCCCGTGGTTGGCTGAGGTTTACGGTTGTTTACCTCGGCAGGTGGCCGGGGGTGTGGGGGTAGGTGGTGGCACCTCCGGGAGGCGGCCCCTGGCCCTGCCCGCGCGTGTGGTGGCACCTGGGCGAAGTGGACCCCGGACCTGCGGCGGTGTGAGGTGGCACCTGTCCGAGACGGACCCCGGACCTGTGGCGGTGGGAGGTGGCACCTGTCCGAGACGGACCCCGGACCTCCGATGGCGGATGGTGGCACCTGTTTTTCGGGCAGGGGCGGCCATTTCGGCTGTGGGGGGTGGGGCATGAGGGGGAGTAGGAGTAGAAGTAGGAGGCAGAGGCGGAGCGGGCTGGACTTTTCTCTTTTCACTTTTCACTTTCCCCTCCCTACACCACAGGCGCGATGAGGAGCGTGTAGGTGTAGCTGCGGATGCTGCCGTTGATGTAGGCGGCGATGCGCACCTGGAGCGGGCCGCTGAGGGCGGCAGGGACGGCACAGCTCACGATGCCGGGCTCGTTTTGCCCGTAGAGGGTGGCGCGCACTTCCGCTGCGCTGCCGGAGCGGAAGAAGACGCCCTGGATGGCATCGCTCAGCTTGAAGCGGAGGTCATCTCCCCGGAGTTGGATCATGTTGGCAGCGGTGTATTTGTCCTGCTGGCCGGTGGTCATGTCCAGGATGGTATCGATGACGGGGGTGATGAGGCCCACCTCTCCCATGCTCTCCAGGGCGAGGGTGCTGCGCCAAACGCGGATCTTTTCCGCCGAGATGGCGACGGCAACTCCGGCATTGATGTCTTCGGCGTTATGGAAGTCGGTGGGTGCGGCTTCATTGCCGCCACTGGTGGGGCGGAAGGAGACACAGCCATAGAGCTCGGGGCTCCAGTTGCTGCCGCAGGAGCAGGTGAGCAGGTTGTCAAAGAAGGCCTGGATGACGAGGGGCACTTTCACGGCGTCCACACCCGCAGCAGCGGCGATGGCGGCGGTCATGGTGGCTTCATCAGCCTGGGCTCCGCGCACGGCACGGGCGGTGAATCCGCCACCAGCGAGAGGGGCGATGTTGAATTTGAAGGTATTGCTCATGAGGGTCGGGGTGGGTGGGTTCGGAGGAGGGGGTTTGGGTGCCCGGTGAAAGGGCTTCTTTTTCTTGGGTGGCTTGTGCGTGGGTTCAGGCACGGCATCCCAATGGCCTCCATCGGGCATATCCCATGCGCCTTGGTCAGAGTCCCAGTTGGTGATGATGCTCGTGCTCACCCATGCTCTACCCAGCTCACCTGCGAATCGTCACAGACTTTAGAGCCTCTTGCAAAACCTTCAAGATGCAAGGTCGCGGAGAGTTTTTTCATCTCACGATGGCGGAGCTTTCATCGCATCGGATCACCCTTGGCTCTG
>Ga0247843_1001734_pt1 | contig 42625 bp, 38 predicted proteins | sample LaCruzMarch2017__FD_192420 | JGI IMG/M metagenome (GOLD analysis project Ga0247843, IMG submission 192420) | Freshwater microbial communities from meromictic Lake La Cruz, Castile-La Mancha, Spain - LaCruzMarch2017_8m | ecosystem: Environmental > Aquatic > Freshwater > Lake | place: Spain...
GGGGTATAAAAGCCCCGCTGAATACGAACGGTTAGTTTTGCAGGGGAAAACAATACTAGCTAACTTGGGCGTTCCTACAGTCGTAAATGTTTGGTCCTAAACTGTCCAACAGAGGGGGCCACTCCACTCACCACATACTAAGTTTTCAAAGATCCGCTACTGAAATTGATCTGAGCGAAGGTAGTTCCTCGCTCGTCATGCGCCACATACTAAGTTTTCAAAGATCCGCTACTGAAATCTGCATTTACATACTACGCGATCAAAGAGGGTCAAACCACATACTAAGTTTTCAAAGATCCGCTACTGAAATTCGCCCACTATCCCGGTGATGATTCTTTTTTCCATGCACACATACTAAGTTTTCAAAGATCCGCTACTGAAACTAGCGGCCCAGTATCAAGATGTGGTTTTGTTGTAACACACATACTAAGTTTTCAAAGATCCGCTACTGAAATTCTAAAAGCAAAACCCCCGCACCATAAAACACATCAGCACACATACTAAGTTTTCAAAGATCCGCCACTTGATGATCGATAGACTAAGATTACATAGATAGGTTGGCCAACGGCGCTCGCGCCAAAAATCCTAGCACTAAATTTGCAGACAGCGCGTAAGATGATGTTAACCCTAAGAGCGAGGCTCATTGAGCCTTTAGAGCACTTAAAGCACTACTTGCGAACAGTCTTCAAATCGAAGTTCCAATTTTTCAGTAAATACGCCAAATTGGATGAAGATATGTCGTCATCCGTGCTACAGTTTTCAAACACAGTCTCAACTCGAGACGAGATGATCGCTTTTGAGACGTTATGGGCGCAACCTGGAATGACAGAGAAGCGTATCGCCGCGATTTTTAGCTCTGGTCTAACGCCGACGCAGGCCCTCCAAGAGCAGTCTGGGCTTTTTCCGAACGATCTTAAGATGCAAGTAGAGAGTTACTTAGGAACGATACGAGCTAATTTTTCATTAGTGTTACAAGGGGACTTTGAATACCCAGATTGTTTAAAGTTAGCCGAGTTTCCGATTCCGCTGTTTTATTACAAAGGCAATCTTGATTTGATATACAAGCAGTCTCTTTCGGTCGTAGGGACGCGAAATTGCACCAATGAAGGTATTCAGCGCGCTGAGCGGTTATCTAAGAAAATTTGCGAACAAGATTTTGTCGTGGTCTCTGGCCTAGCGGAGGGGATTGATACTGTGGCACTGAAGACCGCTATGAAAGCAGGAGGTCAGGTCATTGCCGTCATCGGTACGCCCATTAACGAATATTACCCCAAGGAAAACAACGAACTGCAAAATGAAATTGCAACCAATCATCTCTTGATAAGCCAGGTGCCTTTCTATCGTTACCATCACGAACCGTTTTCCGCACGCAGACACTATTTTCCAAGGCGCAATGTGACTATGTCTGCAATTTCAAAAGGGACCATTATTGTCGAGGCCTCGGATACTAGTGGAACATTAATTCAAGCAAGATCCGCTATAGCTCAACAGAAAAAGTTGTTTATTTTAAACTCTTGTTTCGACGTAGAAGGTCTAGAATGGCCAAAGAAATACTTAGAAAAAGGCGCGATTCGTGTGAAAGATGCTGACGATATCTTCACGATCGTGAAGTGAGTGTGGATAGAGGCGTATGGAAGAATTTCAACCTTACTCAAACGCCACCTTATCATCTCACGAGAGATGAGTTAACCAATTGTTATTATGCAAGGGAGTACAATGGGTCCGGTGGGTTTCAAAGTTCACCAACCAATCAATTAATTTTTAATTTCAAGAAGCCTCCCAGTAAGAAAGATAGTCCTTATGAATGGGACTTTAAGATTCGAGCGATAGGCAATTTTGCAAAAGAACTCTCCTTAGCATTTTCTACTTTAACTGCGGAAACGCCGATAGCGTTTATCCCAACTTCGAAGACAAAAGAAAACCCAGAATATGACGATCGATTTGAACAGGTCCTTGCACGACTAGTGCAGCTTCAACCAAAACTCAAAATAGTAGAGCCCATCGTGCCTATAATAGACCGCCCTTCGTTTTCTAAGAAAGAAAGTGCGCGGGATGTTAATGTTTGCGAAAATGTGCTTTCATGGCGGGGTTTCGGCGATGACTACCACCCTAGGCATCTGATTATCATCGACGACGTTATTTCTTCTGGATGTAACTACAAAGCTTACATGAATGTGCTAAGCCGAAACTATAAAGGAAACATTCGAGTTTATGGCTTTTTCTGGGCGAAGACGGTTTAGGCTCAGTTTACACCAGTCTCAGTGCTTTTAGCCTGCGATCGCTATTGTAATATTTTGCTTTAATGAGGCGCGCAGATTCTTCTAGATCAGCCTCGTATTCTTCGCGTGTCATTCCAGGAAATTCCTCTTGAACATCACGCCAAATATCTGCTGCTATCTCAGCTTCTACCTCAAGATATAACTGTGACAGCGCATTTTTATGCCCGGTACGTTGTTTTAGAGTTTTTTCTATACGGCCCTGAAACACAGAACGTGCTTCGAAGTAGCCATTTCGAAAACTTTGTGCGTTTTCATCAATCATAATGCTAGGGACATATACAGGTCGGTGAATCAGATGAATAGATTTAAAGTGGGCTCTTGTCATCTGGGGACAATTTATCAATCGAGTTCAGGTACTTCTGCAGAACAGCAGTTCCTTTTTCAGTAAGCTCAATACTATCGATCCAGTGATTCGCTTTTTTGACCAACGTAAATCGGCTAGCTAGTTCGCGTTCCTCCAGATCCTGAATGTACTTTTCTAAATGCTCCTGCGGGATTTTAGCTCTAGCGCGCAACATTTTGGAGGATACATTTGGGACCTTCCTCATGACTTCAAGCATAGCGACATGCTCTATCTGAAGCCCATATTCTTCTAGTACCTGTTTGTGATTCATTGTGAGGTCCATTCTTTTAGTTTTTCGTTATCGTTCTTTCGATTACCAACATCACCACCCAAACAACAATCCCAGGTGCCCACCATAAACGACGTTGCCCCTGGACTGTGTGTCGTCGCTGTATTTTTTGACTGACAATTCGATGTAGAATTTACTACCGTTTGACTGGTCCGCTTCGTATCCAATCGCTAAGCCTTTTGATGTTTGATGCACGCGGTCCGATTTCTGTTTAGTCCATGTGCCTTTACCTCGGGCATCAAAGGATCTTGTTTTTATATTAAGCCGATTCGTAATTTGTCCGATACTTGGTGCCAAATAGAATTGTGGCAGAACATAAATAGGTAAGGCGACCTCAAGCTCCGCGGCTTGGTTTCTCGTAATGAAATCTTTGGTTGTGCTTTTCGGTCCTTCGTTAAGTTTATCAGGATTCTTCGTGTAATCAAATTGATCACCATAGAGAAAACTAAACTGAGTTCTTAAACCAAGATGTCTGATGAACCGATAGGTGAGGGAAGTGCGAAGCCCTAGGTTGCCTATATAGTTATTATTGGAATCAATGCCGCTTGCGTATTGAGTGGGTCCTTTATTGCTATAGGTATTGCCAGACCAGCCGATTCCAACACGGACATACAGTTTGGGATGGGCAGCTAAGAAGACCTCGTATTCCGCATCTTCCAGAGCTTTTTCTGCCTGTTCGCGTTCTATTCTGTCGGCTTCCGCTTTCTCTCTCGCTTCTTTTTCTTCTCGCAACTTTTTAGCGACATCTATTTTCAGAAGCTCAATTGTGGGTAATTGAGTGAGCTTCCCGCCATAAGTGCGCACATCTAGAGTCTTTGATTCGTAGCCGGGTTTGGTGAATTCAAGCGTGATTGATCCAGCGGGCACACTCACACTTCGGCCAGAATTGGTGACGCCCACTTGTTTACTATCCAGTATTATTGCAGCCCCCTTAGGGTCGCTATTCACAGTGATCGAGGCTGGTTTCATAATCAGGGCCACATCGATGGAGCGGGATTCTTTTCTTGAAAGCGTAATTACATGGCTCTGCGTTTCAGCCTCTGGATGCTCGACTCGAATCGAATGCGATAGCCCCGCTTCGATCTCTAAGTTTGAAATAGGGGAGGGGCCAATCAACTTATCATGAATATAAATCGAGGCACCACTCGGAGTCGTCTGGATCGATAGATATCCTATGCTTTTATTAAGCTTCATTTGAAGCTTCATGGTCTCGTTCGGAAGAACAATCGCCATTTCTTCCCTGGGCTCATAGTCAGGATGATCAAGCGTGATTTTGCGCTCGCCTATCGCGATCCCGTGAATGGTAGCGGGTGTGACACCATAATGAAGTCCATCGATTTCAATGCTAGCCCTACTTGGTTCAGAGATAAATTCAATCGAGCCTTGGCGCGCGGGATTTGAGATCGCACCAATCACAGACATCCCAAGCACAGGCCCAAAGACTTTGCCTAGGGTTGCTAAACGTTTCTTTTCTTTCTCAATTTCGGTTTTCGGATAGCGCATGAGTACGGTGGCTTCATATAGCCCACTTTGTTGTTCATACTTATCGCGAATGACTTCAAAACCTTCGATGTGAACGCTCTTAGAGGTCTGCTCCACACGTTTAATCACTGTCGATCGATTCAAGGATTCGTAACTATCGGTAGAAGATTTCGTGTCAAAACCAAAATTCTCAGAAATCGCGTCGTCTTTTGCAAACTCCCTGGCCTCGATCCGCGCTTCTGCTTTACTGGATCTGTAACTAGAGCGACCGACATAGTACTTATACATCGCATCGTCTTTCGGGCGAACGAGGTCCCAGTCGTCCGGGACCTCGCTGCCTTGGGCGAAAACCACCCATAAGTTCAAAAGAAAAATCGCGATGATATATAGATTACGAAGTTTCACAGTCAAAATTCTCTGAATCCGCATTATTCCGTGAAGAACTGGATTTGTTTGTTCGTGATCGCTTCTTTTAATTTTGGATCGACACTTACGATCTTATTGATCACAGAGCGTTTTGTTTCCTGATAGTCGGATTTCTTGATCTCAGACAAAAGCGCGCAGCTTATGCGTTCAACGTTAGATCCGTCAGCGCTATTTATAAGTTGATAGCGTTCGAAAGCTTTCTCGACGTCGCGGAAACCAATGATTTTGCCTTCCCATTTGCCCGATCGTACTTTGCCAAGAACGTTTTCTGCGTTCTCACTAATACTGGTCTGGGCGTTATCAATGGCACCTTTCACTTCGTCCGCAATGCTTCGAAGTAAGTTCTCGCGATTAAGAAGTGAGGCGAGGTCATAACAACCGCCAAGGCGCTCATCCCCACGCACTTCTTCTTTAGCGATGAAGAATACTTTATCGGCTTTCTCGTAGCTGATTTTAGGGTCGCTTACCCAGTCAGGCGTGGACTCGCTTTTGTCGATCGTGACTTTCTTAGTGCCGCTATGGGCACAGCCTATAAGTAGGGCTAAAGAGAGAACGGGTAGGTTATATCGTAGGGCTTTAAGCATGGCATGGACTCCTTTAAGTCTGTGGGTTTGAAGGGACTGAGCCGTGTGTTATACAAGGGCTATTTAAATTAAGAGAGGGTGATTTTTGAGGGTTTGTCCTCAGGTGACAGGGTGCGGTAATTTCCTCTACCTGTTCGCTCTCGCGCTATGAGAACCTTAGATAAAAGAGGGAGCTACTTTATATGTCCGGTCGAAACTCACAAATAGCGAGGATACTTGCCCTTTTAGATATTATGGATGTGGCAACGCGCGGGCTAAGTGTGGGGGAGCTTCATGAGAAGCTTAAAGAGCGTGGGCATGATGCTGGAAAACGAACGGTTTATAGAGATTTAGAGGCCCTGATGGGGGCGGGATTCTCGATCTATGTCGAGAGTGATGAAGGACGAGCGGAGCCCAAGGAGAACGAAGTGAATCAAAGGTGGAAGCTAGAGCGATCCACAACGGTGAATAAACATTTTCTGCTCTCGTCTAGAGAACTTTTTGCACTGTTTCTGGCAAAAGGGGCCCTAACTCCTCTCAGAGAAACCCCTTTTTACCAGGATTTAGAAGCTATTTTCAGCAAACTCGAAGACCGACTTGGGAACCGCCAAGTTGAGTTTTTACAGACTCTTGAAGGAGAGTTGAAATTTGAACCAGGCCCCCAGTGGGGGTTAGGTCTTGATAATGACATTCTAGAAACGGTGCGAAGTGCGTGCGCTGAAGGTCATCAGTTAGAGTGCGACTATTATTCTGTAAATTCTAAGAAGCAATCTACCCGCAAACTTGGTCCTCATTATCTGTATTACGCCAAGGGTGGACTTTATTTAGTGGCAGAAGACTTAAATGACCACCGTGTAAAAATATTTGCGTTCCCGAGAATCAAATCAGCACTGATGTTAGAAGAACCCTATGACGGTGTCGTGCAAACGCCAGAGGAAATATTTAGCGGAGCGCTTGGAATTTTTACAGGTGATAAAACAGAAACCGTCGTGATCGAGTTTGATGAGTTAGTTTCGCAGTATGTGAAGGAACGAAGATGGCACACCTCTCAGACTGTGGTTCAACTTGAAGGCGGCCGCGTGAGAATGAGTTTCGAGGTCTGTCTATCGCCTGAGCTTTACTCTTGGATATTGGGATTCGGTGTAAATGCGAAGGTTATCGAGCCCGAGCAAGTGCGACAGAAACTGGCTACACTCGCGGCTGGCGTCGTAAGTATTTACGGGAAGAGTTCGTGAGGCCCTTCCGTCATTTAATCTAAAGTATAAATTAATAGCCTCTCTGTTTTTCCCGAAGATAGGCACAGTTACTCGGTCAAGGCCACGTTGCAACAATATCTAAGAGCAGGCTTCGTGCGTTAACGTTCACTTTCATTAGCCCCTCAGCATCGATCAAGGACTCTAAGGTACGCACGAGTGCGAAGGAACCTTTGTTCTGATGTTCGGCATATTGAATCAAGGTGTCTTTTAGTTTGAGTAGAATAGCAGGCCTGAGTTCTGGATTCTCCTGAAAGAGATCCAAAAGCGCTCTTGGATTCTTGGTCGAGCCAAAAAAATCTTGAAGCGCATCCGCTAAATCGGGATGAAGCGAGGCATCAGATTTCGTTGGCCTTAATCTCGATATTAAACATCTTGAAAGAATCGTAGGAAGCACGCGCATTTCCTGAAGTGTGGTGAGGACGAAAAACCAATTTTCATTCGGCTCCTCAAGCATTTTAAGAAGGGCATTTCCGCAGGAAGGGTTTAACTCCTCCAGATAAGGTATGTAGATGACCTTTCTGTTGTTTCCAGAATAGCCTGAATGTCCTAGAGACTCCCGTAGTTGTCGGAAGTGGGTTATTTTATAGCCTTCTGTTTCTAGTATTTCTGTGTAATCCGTAAAATCAACATGGTGACCGGTGTTAAATCTCACGCAAGAATCACAGATTTCGCAGGGATTTAATTCGTTTAATGTAGGTTTTTGTTTGGAAGCATCAGGAGGCATAGACGGATCTAAACAAAGAATTGTACGAGCACGTTTCTTTGCAAGACTAGCTAGAGAGTCTGGGTCACTACCGCTCCAAAGAAAAGTACCTGATTGCATCGTAAGCGCCAGCATCTGTTATTGATTCCCTTTTTTTCGGGGCAATTTATTCAAGAAGGGTGAAACGCTTTTTCGAAGAAATCTTTCTGCTAAGACTTCTGCCGGGCTCGAATGTGCCTTAAAAATTACGAATCGTTTCGGCTCTGATTTTGCGAGTTTGAGAAACGTTTTCCTCACACGTACATGAAAATCTAGCGGAGAGCGTTCAAAGCGATTGAGCACAGTTGCTTTATGAAGAGTGTTTTCAGGCTCCCCATCTAGGAGAAGCGTAAGCTTAGGCTTTAGTCCATGGGTTGCAAGCCTGCAGAGCTGTTTTAATTTTGTGAGATCAAGCCCATGCCCACCACCTTGGTAGGCTAAAGTAGAATCAAAATAGCGATCACACAGTACGATTGCCCCAGCCTGAAGAGCAGGGATAATTTTCTTTCTCACATGATCTGAGCGTGCCGCTGCATAGAGGAGTGACTCGGTCCAAGCGTCGAGTTCTTCGTCCACCAAGATGGCTCTTAATCTCTCGGCGAATGCAGTGCCGCCCGGTTCACGCGTACATAAAACGGTGTATCCAAGTGAAGAAAGCTTTGTTTCTAGGTGTTTGATGAGAGTTGTTTTGCCAACGCCTTCTCCACCTTCAAAAGTGATAAACAGTCCGGACATTTTAGGCATCTTAGACTTGTGTCTAAACCTAAATGGGGCTCTCAGTCCATGGGTTCTGTGCCCGGGCCGGAATCTTCTCCTTCGCCCCTAGGTGAGCCATTTGATTCGCCTTCTTGTTTGATGGCTTTTCTATCGACCATAACCGGATTGCCGTAGGCGTCGTAGAGTTGTTCCTCTTGTGAAACAGCGGGTGGGTTCTCTGGTTCATTGCTGTAAACGGGGGGCTGCTGGTTGGTGTCCGGTAAGGTGTCTTGAAGGGACGGAGAAACATAGGAGTTCTGCGCTGGCGAAGACAGGGGTGGTACTCGGGTGGGCGGTGCCGTGGGCGCGGTGGAGAGCGATTCCTTTTCGGTCGGTAAGGAGCCCGATACGGGTGTAGTCTCCACTGGGAGTACGCTAGGACTAACATCGGTAATTTCGTTTTTCCTAGATTCGACAGTCTTTAAGGTTTGATAGGTGATGAGAATAATCGCAAGGACGGCTAGAATAACGATCGCCTGCGGTGGAATGATCCTTTGACTTCTTGCAAGCGTTCCAAAGCCCTCGGATTCTGGGGCCCCTGTAGGAGAGGATTTCTGACCCCCTGTTAAAGCACCTTGAACACGGCGTTCCCGCTGGGATTTTAGTAAGTTAAGTAAACTCTCTCCGCTTTCTGCGTTTGGATTAGATTCTTTCGCCTGAAGCACGATGAATTTAGATGCTTCGATTTGCTCGGTGGGCATTGAAGGTGGGACGAAAGAGTCGTCAGTCGCGTTCACTTTTGTTTTCTCTGAAGTGGAGGAAACGCTTTGAGTGCGCTTTTCGGAAGAAGATTTAAGCTCGTAGTACGCCTCTACAAGGTCTGATAGAACGACGTACTCGCCCACTAACTTGTCCGAGGTACAATGTATCTGAGCGGAAACAAGTCCCCGCTCAAACATATCCACCACTTGTGCGGCCTTGTATGGCCCCGAGCGGCTACCCTGAGACTCAAGGTACCATTCAATATCACCCATGTATAAAAGGGTAATGTGGATTTATAGAAGCGTCCAGCGAAGGTTTATGCCCCAAGCCATCGTGAAGATTTCTACTCGTCTCACATACACGTCGACAAACGGAGAAATGTTGACGCTATTCAAGTCGTAGGACATACCAAATTCCATATAAGGACCATCATCTTGGTGCACCCACGCATCCGTATTAGACGGCGCATTTACCGGATGTCTCCAGTCTAAGTTGTAGGAGGCCGCAAGTCCTAAATTGTCTGTAGCCTGAAAGTTCACACCTGGAGCAGAAGTGACCCGGAAGTCAAATGGGTCTCTACCAGAATTGATCGAGTCTACTAGTCTACCGTCGGTTTTATGATAATAACGTAAGGTATTATCTAAGCTTAAGGACCATTTGGAATCTGTAAAAGCATAACTAAAGTTCTGACCGGTTCTTAAATACAGCGGTGTTCCTTTAAGGTCGTCTGTGATTCCTGGATAAACTCGTAAGTCACCATTCCAACGGAATCCACCTGAACTTAGAATATTACCTATACCAATTCGGAAGAATGATTCTTTAGGCTTCATGAATACATTTTGCGCATCCCTTCCTTCATTCTTCGGATTAGAGGGTTGAATCAAAAACTGAGGATTCACAGAAAACGTATAGTTCGGATGGAATCGATAACCGAGCGAAGGCGCCACTGTCATTGCGACGCGATCTGAGGTTTCGAAGCCGTCATATTTATTCGTTTGGTATCCACCTAATGGATCACCGACAGCCGGCCCATCTGTGAAAATAGAAACCGAGGCCTTAAAGTCATCAAGGGGAATCATTTTGGGAGCAGGCTTTGCTTTTATGGAGGCAACTGAGCTTTGGGAACCCGTGGACAGAGACTGAGAGTTAACGGTTTGTACGGAGGATTGCGCGCTTGAGCGTGAAGTGCGTAGCTGTTCAGTAGTGCTAGTGTTTGTAGGCACAGAAGAACTGTCTTGAGCGATCTGCCTTGGACCAATATTTGGAAGCGGAACATAGCCATAAGACTGGCCCTTTATTCTTCGCTGCGAAGCAAGCGGAGCAGGGCTCATCCGGTAAAGGTATTGCGCCTGCTGGGACTGGTCTCTCACAATGACGTTTCTGCTAACTCGGTTTGTTCTCGAATGAGAGTGTGCTGTTAAACCAAGCCCACTGTTTACACGACTATTTCTATTCCCAGCTTGATTTTTACCAATCGATTTATTCTGAGAGAGTTTGAGTTGTGCTTTCTTTTTGCGAGCTGCTAACAGGCTAGCTTGTTGCTCTTTTGCTCTACGCTGTCTTGCGATTCTGCAGAGTTGCTTTAAATCGGAAGCTTGGATTCCGCACTCTGTGATGTTTGAGCTAGAGTTTGAGAGTTTTCGTGCTTTAGACTTATGAACAATGACTCTGCTTTGGTTCGCCATAACAAAATCGGTCACTAAGAAGTTTACGGATAATAGTGACAAGATAAAAAATCTCATGTGAAGAGCTCCCTTGCAGATGTCTAGTTTCATTTATAAAGCAATCTTGATGCCGCTTTAAAAATTTAAGTTCGATCGGACAGTAACCGACAAAAACGCTTATTTCAATAACGGATATTTAAATAAGTGAATTATTTTTAAATATGTGCTGTATAAAGATTAGACACTTTAGCGTGACTTACGCATTAGAACGAAACAGCCCTAAGATGACAACGCATCTTAGGGCTGTTCTCTAAACTAACCCGAAAACCCACTAATTCAGTGGTCTTGGGCCCTGTCCGCTGCCACCTGCTGGAGTGGATTTCGTAGGAGGAGGAAGTAAGACTTTTCTTGAGAGGCGAATTTTTCCTGCGCGGTCAATTTCAAGAACTCGAACTTCGATATCATCACCCTCTTTGAGATAATCCTCTACGCGTGCGACCCGTTCGTGAGCGATTTCGGAGATATGCAGAAGACCGTCTTGGTTTGGTAGGATGCCGATAAAAGCGCCAAATTCTACGATTTTTTTCACTTTTCCAACGTAGTTTTTGCCGATGACTGCTTCAGCAATAATGTCATTAATCATCTGCATTGCTTTGTCGCAAGCTGACTGATCGTTCGTTGCAATTTGAATAACACCATCATCGTTGATCTCAACTTTAGCGCCAGACTTCGCAACAATATCTTTAATAACCTTACCGCCAGAGCCGATCACTTCGCGGATCTTGTCGACCGGTATTTTAAGGGTCGTAATCCTTGGTGCAAACTGCGACATGGTGGTCTTTGGAGCTGAGATGGCTTTTGACATCTCATTTAGGATATGGAGCCTCCCATCACGAGCTTGGGAGAGCGCTTGGCGCATAATGGCTTCATCCACGCCTTCGATTTTGATATCCATCTGAATACCAGTAATCCCGTTCTTTGTACCGGCGACTTTGAAGTCCATATCACCTAAGTGATCTTCGTCTCCTAAGATATCGGTCAAGATTGCTACCTTAGAGCCTTCTTTAATAAGACCCATCGCAATGCCGGCCACTGGATTTACAAACGGTACACCTGCATCCATGAGCGCCATCGAAGTAGAGCACACAGAACCCATCGAGCTTGATCCATTGGACTCAAGGGTCTCGCACACGATCCTCAGTGTGTAAGGGAACTTCTCATAAGAAGGCATCATTGCCTTAATGGAGCGTTCCGCTAAAGCTCCGTGACCGATCTCACGTCTGCCTGGCGTTCCCATGCGTCCCGCTTCTCCAACTGAAAAGGGTGCAAAATTATAGTGAAGCATGAATTTACGCATGCCTCTTTGGAACATAGTATCGATGATCGCTTCATCATCGCTTGTACCAAGAGTCACTACTGAGAGCACTTGAGTCTCTCCGCGTGTGAACAAGCCTGAGCCGTGAGATCTTGGTAAGAGTCCGGTTTCAACTTCGATCGGGCGAACAGTCTTCATGTCTCGTCCATCAATCCTAGCGCCCTTATCTAAGATCATGGCACGCATGAGATTGTAGTGAACGGTTTCGAACACACCATTGATGGTTTTTATAAAGGCGGCTTTTTCTGTGTCAGGCTTTGCCTCCGCAAGCTGCAAGGCTTTCGCTTTAGCAGCGTCTATTTTTGCGCTTCGAATCCCTTTGTCTTTGGTCTGAAGAGCAGCAGTCACGTCAGAGGAAACTAAGGTTTCTATCTGTTGAACAAGCGTCTGGTCGATTGAAACAGGAGTAAATGCTTTCTTAGGTTTGCCAGCTTTTTCTCGAAGATCTTCGATAACTGTGATGAGTCTTTTGATCTCGGCATGGGCGAGAAGTATGCCTTCTAATACGTCTTTTTCTGGAACTTCACGAGCTCCGCCTTCTACCATCATGATAGCGTTTTTCGTTCCAGCAACTAATATTTCCATATCAGTCACTCCGTTTTCGATGTCGCTCCAAGATGGATTAAGCACGAATTTCCCTTCAATTCGTCCCACACGGCAAGCCGCAGTCGGACCCATAAAAGGAATGCTAGAAAGGGATAACGCAGCTGAAGTTCCAATCGCTGCTGCCACATCAACATCTGCGGTTGGATCGACAGACAAAATCGTCGCTACCACCTGTGTGTCATAGCGATAGCCCTCTGGAAATAGAGGTCTGATTGGGCGATCAATCATTCTAGCAGAAAGCGTTGCTTCCTGTGTGGGGCGCCCTTCTCTTCGTGGAAAGGATCCAGGGATTTTTCCGGAAGCGTAGAATTTTTCTGCGAACTCCACCGTAAGAGGGAAGAAGTCTAGCGCCTTTGGTTCTTTGGAGGAACATACGGTCACCAGTACGCGTGTGTCTCCAAATCCTACAAGCACTGCGCCGTCCGCTTGCTTGGCAAGTTTGCCGGTTTCAATGAATAAGGGTTTGCCTGAGAGAGTTGTCTCAACTCGTTCTATTTTGAACATATAATGTGATCTTCTTTACTGAAAAATGTGTTTAGGAAACTAACGAAAAAATCGCAATAAACTACTGTCTATTTGCGCAGCTCTAGGCTGTTGATGAGTTTCGTGTATCTGCTCGAGTCTGAGCTTTTTAAGTAGTTAAGCAGCCTGCGCCTCTGTCCTACAAGTTTAAGCAGTCCTCTGCGGCTAGAGTGGTCTTTTACAAATGATTTAAAGTGGCCGTTTAATTCTTCAATGCGCTTCGTGATGATAGCGATTTGTACTTCTGTCGAGCCCGTGTCCTGTACTGACTTTCCGAATGATTTAATGAGCGCCGCTTTTTTTGTTTTAATTTCTGTCTTGGTTGCCATGATTCGAATAAATTCCTTATCTTCTTCCTATTTTGCTTCTATTTAATGATTTTGAAGGCAAGGGATACCATCTCTTGGAATGGCCTGTAAAGTGGGAATATTGCTTTAAACCGAACTTAAACGCCCTCAGGCGTAGGGTTCTTGATGAACTCGCGCAGTTTTGTAAGAACCTTCGATTCTATCTGCCTGGCCCGCTCTCTCGTAAGCTGATAACGATCAGCCACCTCTTGGAGGGTTTTAGGCTCCTCGGCCAACATCCGCTCCTCCAAGATCGAAAGCTCCTTACCGTTGAGCGTTTTTTTGAATTTCGGCAAAATGGCCTTAAGCACAGCGACACCCTGAGCATCAATTGCCAAGTCCTCAGGTGAAACTCCTGGGTCTATCAATTTACCTTTCAAGGAGCTTGTTTGACCAGACTCTGAAGTACGCTCGGCTTCTAGGGAAACGTCTCCTGTAGAGGGTCCCAGACGGCCCTGCATTTCTAGCACGTCTTTCTCGCGCACATTGAGTCTATCTGCGATAAGCTTTGGAGAGGGTAAAATCCCCTGGGATTCGAGGCGTTCCCGCTCTTGCATTAAATGAAAAAACAATTTTTTCTGCGCTTGTGTTGTGCCAACGCGAACAAGTCTGAAGTTATCTAATAAATACTTTAGAATATAAGAGCGAATCCACCAGGACGAGTAGTAACCAAATCGCGCTCCTTTAGAGAGGTCGAACTTCGAGACAGCCTTCATTAAGCCCATATTTCCCTCTTGAATAAGATCCATCACGTTTGCGTAAACGGACCGGTATTCAAAAGCGATCTTCACTACGAGCCTTAAATTTGCCTGCACGAGCGCGCGCGCGGCTTCGATGTCGCCACTGTCCCTAAGTTTCTTAGCCCACTTCATCTCTTCTTCTGACGAGAGAAGAGGGTACTTAGAGATCTCTCGTAGGTATTGCTTTAGAGGATCGATCGTAGAGACGGCTCTCGCTCCAGAAAGTGCGGGCAAAGTAGCGGGTAATTCCGTGGCTTCAGAACTTAAGTCCTTCTTAGGCTTCTTAGACAGCTTGTCAGACAGACCTGCTTCGATGAGTTCATCAAAACACTGGACATCGCCACTATCGCTTAGACTTGCCTCTTCGTCCGTGAGGGTGTCTAAAGAATCGACAACGACAGGCTCCCTAGCGGCGAGGACTCGGGTTTTCTTTGAAGTTTGAGAGGTTTTTGTACGGTTTTTTCTGATTGGGCTGATTTTCTGGCGACTAACCATGAGAAGACCTCTTTTGTTTTCCCTTTTATAGGCATAGACAGTGAGTTTCAATCATTTATGACACCAAAGCTAAAACACCCCAACACGCGCGATGGATTTGAGAAAACGATCTTAAAGAACGGACTTACGATTCTGACCGAACGTACGCCAGGCCTCCGAGGAATTTCTTTAGGCGTTTGGGTGAAAGCGGGTACTAGACATGAACGGGCGAGCGAGGTGGGGATCTCGCACTTTCTCGAACATATGTTGTTTAAAGGTACCGAATCCAGAACTGCGACTGAGATTTCGCGTTCTATTGAGCGTCTAGGTGGTGAGTTTAACGCGTTCACCACGAGAGAGTATACGTGCTTTCATATTCAATTAAGAAGACAAGACTTACACTTTGGCTCTGATATTCTGTGTGACATTATCCTGAATTCCACGTTTGATCCTCTAGAGCTAGAGCGCGAGCGCAAGGTCATTCTGCAAGAAATAGCGATGGTTGAAGACAACCCTGAAGAGCTTGCGCATGACATTTTCTCAGAGCTTGTTTACGGAAAGCACGGGCTCGGTCGCTCGATCTTGGGAAAAGAACATCTTCTCAAACAGATTCGTAGATCTGATCTTCTTAGGTATTTTAGAAAACACTATCGACCCGATAATCTCGTTATCTCAGTCGCTGGTGATGTGAGGCATTCCCGAATCATAGAAGCCTTCAAAGCACTCGAAAGGAAGCATTGGCCTGGTAGACCTTTAAAAAAACTATCTAGGCCGGAAGAAGGATTTGAGCCAGCACCCCCGCTTAAGACTGGATTCTGGTGGATCAAGCGTTCGAGTGAACAGTCCCACGTGGTGTGGGGAGTAGAATCCCCTCGAATGTCAGCCCGCGACCACTCTGCCGCTGACGTTCTCGCTGCTTATTTAGGACGTGGAATGAGTTCTATTTTATTTCAAGAAATCAGAGAAAAGTATGCGCTCGCGTACTCGGTCTATTCTTCAATGCATTCGTTTAAAGACTCTGGCCTTTGTACTATTTATGTTGGGTGTTCACGGAAACAAATTGGTACCGTAATAAAGATCATCAGCGAGTCTTTAGAGCGAGTATCTCAAGCGCTCATTGATGAGGGAGAGTTGTCTGCCGTGAAAAGCAGCCTAAAAGGAGAGCTCGCGCTCTCGCACGATAATGTTGAGAATCTGATGCAAGCCAATGCCGTGGATGAGATTTATTTCAAAAACACTTATTCTTTCGAGCAAGCGTGTGAAGAAATAGATCAAGTGAAACCTCAGGATGTCAGAAGAGTTGCTAGGAAAATGTTCTTCTTAAGGGCCCCTTCAATCGCAGTGCTCGGGCAAGCTCCAACACCTAGTTTGCGGAAAAGATTTAAACCTGAATTTCCGAAGAGGTTTTAGGTTGCAGCTCGTTTTACCTTCTCTTTTTCATGTACATAAACCCAAACAGTGCAAGAGCGCCTAGGATGATGTACATCGCGGTTTCATCATCAAGATCAATCCCAAAGTTTGAAAGTAAATCACTCCACATGCCGCGCTTGATTTTGACTCTCTTAGTTTGGCCGCTATTTTCATCTCCACCACCTTGCATGCCAGGAAACACGCTGCCATCAGAGACCATGTTAGGAATCGTGGACCCGCCAAAAAGAGAGCCTGATTTTGCGTTGATTCCACCTAGTTTTCTAAAAACCTTCAGCGTCTTCAGAAGATTCTCAATATCTGACAGATACGCATCGTATTTATCCTTGGTGACGGAGAACGTAATGAGAACGCCGATGTCCTCTTTGACAGTGGCCAGATATCGCGTGAAATAGCCTGGAATTTCAGAGTCTCCGTGCAAGGAATCAATCCAAGGATGTCCGTTTGCATCGATAGAGGTGGTAAATTTAGGCTCGCTGGTGACGGGTTTCTTCTGGATAGATTCGTACTGTTTTGGCGTTTCAAGATAGGCCTTGTACTGCTCTAGGCTGTCTTGGGGTCCCTTTAGTTTAGCCGCAAGAACGATGATGGCTTCTTTGCGTTTCTCTTCGTCTTGGTTCTGACAAACCCACTCGGCGCCTTCCAAAGAGCAGGCCCATTTTGCAGGAAGGGTGAACTCGGTGAATTGGCTTGCAAACCTATTTTCTGCGTTGGCACTGAGAGCGATCCCGAGCGCAAAACAACCTATTAGATGTAAATAGTTTTTAAATAAAAATTTAATAACTCTCATTGAACAACCCTCTTTATGATGAAACCTGGACGAATCCAAGACTGTGTTTGAAACTTAAATACGGTGAGTATGGCTTCCGTGCTACCTAATTGAGAAATTTTTCCGCGAGCCACTAAGCTTGATTCGCCGCTTAGTTCGTCTGGTCGAAAGACATCAAACAACTGATCGCGAGTGATGCCGTCTGCGGCGCCTTTGTCTATTTTTATGAGTTTCAGCGCTTCGTTGGATTGAATGACCGTGCCCTCTAGGTCATAAACAGAGATGTTGCTTGGGACCTGCACGCCCGTTGAATCGGCTCCTGCCTCATCTACTGTCACAGTATTGGTTTCTTCATTCTGCGCTTCGTTGGTCTTTGATTTCTTATGCCCACCAAGCGGAATCTGAACTCCTAGTGTAAAGGCTGAGACATTTGCTGTGGACCTGCCAAGCAGGGTCTGGGAAAGTCCTGTAAAAAATCGGTATCCACCCTTAGTTTGATAGCCAAGCAGTCCGCGCCCAATGACAGCAGATGAATTCCTGGCACCCAAAATCAAGCTATTCCCAGCGTCTCTAGAGGAGTAATTGGGCTCAAGAGTGACCTCTCCTTTGGTATCTGGCCTTACCGAGACCTGAGCGTGGAATCCTAGTAATGCATAGACACCGCCTTCTATGGGTTCGCGGACTAGGCTGCCTTGCCAGAGCGTGGCAGGCGAATAGCCCCGTGATCTCAGCATGACTCCAAGACCTCCTCTGAGTAACCATGAGTTTCCAGGGAGCTTCGTCAAGGGCACCGTGTAAAATCCCATCATCGTCCCATCCACAGTACCGTCTCCGGGCAGGGAGTCTGAAATCCCTTGGTCGGAACGTAATTTCGTATTGTCGTACATGGGTAAGTTAAGCTCAACCACAGCGTCGAAGGCCCTGGGAAAAGAGGTATTGGATCCTGTTTTCTGCCAAATGCGGTAGGTGCCTCCAATGCCCCACTCGTAAGCGCCTCGTGCGGTACCTGTAGATTCTTGTTGGGGTGCTGTAGTCTGGTACTGACTGTTTAAGAAAGTCATGCGACCGTAGCCTGTGAATTTTTTTGAGAAAGCGAACACGAGATTGAGATCTAGTAAATTTCGTTTGAGTGCCATGAGGCCTGGAACGGGCGCTGAGACTGCATCCGCCCCGTAGTTCTGATTCGTACTCTCATAGTGATAAACAGGGATGAGCTTAAACACTCCGGGCTCTTCCCTCCGGTATTCAGTCACACGGAATGGGGTTGCTAGCAGCGACTTTCCGCAAAACAAAAAAAGCCCGACCCATAGCCCCAACCAGAACGGAGGCAGCGGGTACTTAGCGCTCAGAGAAAACGTGCTGGGACTGGATATTCTCATTGAAATTTTTTGTGCCTCTTCGTGGTCAGATTGCGAGCTTACTGTCTAAGCCTGCCACAACGTTTTGGTCGGATACAAGAAACACATTGGCCCTTTTTCTCTGGGTATGCGACTTTCCTCACCACTATGTCACTCTATGAAGATGCTTTGAAATATCACTCGTCGGGTCGTAAGGGTAAAATCGAAGTCGTACCGACCAAGTCTGTAGCCACTCAGCAGGATTTATCGCTCGCTTATTCTCCAGGAGTTGCAGAGCCGTGCCGCATGATCGCTGAGAAGGAAGAGATGGTGTATGAGTACACGGCAAAAGGAAACTTAGTTGGTGTCGTGTCTAACGGAACCGCGGTGCTTGGTCTCGGTGATATTGGCCCCTCTGCTGCGAAACCTGTGATGGAGGGCAAGGGAATCTTGTTTAAGAAATTTGCCGACATCGACGTGTTTGACATTGAGTTAAATGCTAAAGATCCGGATGACGTGATCAAGGCTTGCATGATGCTAGAGCCTACTTTTGGTGGAATCAACTTAGAGGATATTAAAGCGCCAGAGTGTTTCTACATCGAAGAAGAACTGAAGAAGCGAATGAATATCCCAGTGTTTCATGACGATCAGCATGGCACCGCTGTGATTTCGGGAGCAGCGTTTCTAAATGCGCTCGAACTCGTGAAGAAATCCCTTGGTGAAGTTCGCGTGGTATTCTCAGGTAGTGGAGCCGCAGCCATTGCGTGTGCAAATCTTTACCTAGAGCTTGGTGTGAAGCGTTCAAATATCATTATGACGGATTCTAAAGGCGTCATTTATAAAGGCCGCAAAGAAGGGATGAATCCCTACAAAGAACGTTATGCGACCGAGTCCCAAGCTAGGACTTTGAAAGAGGCCCTAAAAGGTTGCGATGCTTTTGTCGGCTGCAGTGTGGCAGGCGCTTTGACTGCGGACATGGTGAAGGATATGGCGCGGGATCCGATTATTTTCGCTATGGCCAATCCCGATCCCGAGATTCTTCCTGCTGACGTCTTGAAAGTTAGACCTGATGCGATCATGGCGACCGGGAGATCTGACTATCCAAATCAAGTGAACAATGTGTTAGGGTTTCCATTTATTTTTAGAGGTGCCTTAGATACACGCGCGACTGCGATTAACGAGAAAATGAAAATGGCTGCAGTGAGAGCGCTTGCGCTCTTAGCAAAGCAAGATGTTCCAGAGACTGTGTCCCGCGCTTACCAGGGACAGAAATTCAGATTCGGGAAAGAATACCTTATCCCTAAACCTTTTGACCGTAGGGTACTTCTCTGGGTGGCGCCCGCAGTGGCGGAAGCCGCGATGGAAAGTGGAGTAGCCAGAATTAAACTTGATATTCCTGCCTATAAAGAGCGACTCGAACAACAGTTGGGCTCTATTTATACAACCATGCGCTCAGTGAAAAGACGGGTGGCAAATGGTGGGGGGGCTGGAAGGACTCTGCCTAAGATTGTACTCCCAGAGGGAGACAACCCTAAAATTCTAAAAGCCGCAGCTATTATGCTGGAAGAGGGGATTGCGGAGCCGATTTTACTCGGTGACGTCGATCCTATTAAACGCAAGATTGCAGACTTAGAGCTTTCAGAGGTGTTAGCTAAAACGATGGTGATTAGACCCTCAAAAAGCGAATATCATGCTGTTTTTGCAGATGCTTTCTACCAGAAACGATGTCGAAAAGGTATAACACCACAGTTAGCAAAAAACTTAATGAGGCAGGTAAATTATTTTGGCGCTGGCTTAGTGGAGGCTGGGTTAGCAGACGGGCTTTTAAACGGAATCTCACAAACCTATCAAGAGACTCTGCGCCCTGCCATTGAAGTGATTGGTGCTAAGCCGGGGTCAAGGCTTGCGGGTATCTATATGTTCGTGTTTAAAAAACGCGTGCTTTGGCTTGCAGATACGACTGTAAATATTAATCCAACCGCTGAGCAGTTAGCAGACATTGCGATTCAAGCAGCCATGCTTGCGCACTCGTTTATGGCAGAACCTCCTAAGGTGGCAATGCTATCGTTTTCGAATTTCGGATCCAGCTCTCATCCGTGCATAAACAAGGTAAAGCGAGCGGTAGAGATTGTGCGCGCGACAAGGCCAGAAATCATCATCGATGGCGAAATGCAGGCTGACACCGCGCTCGATACCATTATTGCAAAAGAAGCATTTCCGTTTAGTAACGTAGCGGGTGAAGCTAATGTGTTAGTGTTTCCAGATCTTCAGAGTGGAAATATAGCGTACAAATTACTGGCTAAATTATCGAACGCGGAAGCTATTGGTCCGATTTTAGTGGGTATGAATAAAACTGTCATGGTGCTTCAGCAGAACTCAGATACAAACGATGTAGTGAATATGGCTGCTATTTGTGCTATGGAAATTCTCATGAAGAAGGAAGGAAGTCTGCATGTCTAAAGGAAGTAGTTCAGTGATTCAGAAAGAAATTGTCGTCACACCTAAAGCCCCCGCTCCAGTAGGACCGTATTCTCAGGCGGTTCGAGTAGGAGAGTTTGTTTTTCTGAGCGGGCAGATCCCGTTAGATCCCACAACAAACCAAGTGATCCAAGGGGATGTTAAAGCTCAGACGAAACGAGTTTTAGAAAACTTAATTGCGGTCTTGGAGGCTTCTCACGCTTCTCTACAGACGGTTGTAAAGACCACGATTTTTCTTAAAAACATGGGTGATTTTACTCAGGTGAACGAAGTCTATGCGAATTACTTTGAAACTAATCCTCCCGCACGTTCTACTATTGAGGTCGCAAGACTTCCAAAAGATGTACTCGTGGAGATAGAGGCTCTGGCCTTGGTAGCGCCTTAACTCACCAATATGAAGTTTTAATGACAAAGAAAAAGGAACGCCACCGCACCTGGTGGTTAGTGCTTTTTATTTCAATCTGCGCTCTGTTTTCTGGAGTGTGCGCATACATTTTTCCTAGGGCTAGCGGTTTGTATCGATACTCAGACACGCTTGTGCTTTCGAAACTTCCTAGAGTTGATGTGATTGTGGTGCTCGCCGGTGCTCGCGGGCGTATCACAGGTGCGGTGGATTTGTGGATGCGTTACCGAGACGCAGAAAATTTCGGGCAGGTTGAGAGTAAGCCAATCTTGTATGTAGCCGGAACGGGTAGAAGCTTTAATTGGAAGGAGTTTCTTGAGCACGTTCGCTCTGGGGAGAGAGCAGTCATCAAGAACCAGGATGTGTATTTAGAGGCTGAAAGCACAAACACCGTAGGCAATGCTAAAAACTTTTTTGCCATTGCCCGCGAGAAGCGCTGGCGAAAGTTTATTCTCATGACTTCGCCTTATCATATGAGGCGAGCACAAATTTTATTTGAACGCTACAATACAGATAACTTAGATTTTTGGACTTTCACTGTGACCCAAGACCCTTACCATGAGAATGAATGGATGAGCACTCTCTCTGGAGTGAGGCTTACCTGGTTAGAGTACCTTAAGCTCTTAAAAGAACTTCCTTAAGGTCGAGCGAAATCAATCCCGTGAGTACGTAGTTTTTTAAACAACGACTGTGTGGCAAGGGCCCGGTGAGAGAACCGATTTTTTTCTTCCATAGTGAGTTCTGCGAGAGTCTTGTTCATTCCTTCTGGAATAAAGATGGGGTCATAACCAAATCCAGCTCCGCCTCTAGCATTCTCCGTGATTCTACCTTCTAAAACACCTTCGGCCGTGACACAAATTCCCTCAATAACAAGGGCGAGTGTGCAGACAAAACGGGCTTTTCGATTAGCCGCTCCAACCAGCTTTGAAAGTAGTAGTTCCACATTTGCTTTGTCCTGATCTTGTGAAGATGGATAGCCGGAAAGCTTAGCAAATCGCGCAGAATGGATACCTGGTTTTCCCTCAAGGGCTAAAACTTCCAGCCCACTGTCATCACCTAAAGCAGGATAATGACAGCCTTGGTTTACAAGTCTTGCTTTTGCGATGGCATTTCCTAAGTAATCACTGTGAGTCTCCACGAGACCTATTTTTTCGGAGTTTCTAAGGTAGGCGTCCGGTGGCACGAGTTCTAATTCAGACTCTAGTTTAAAAAGATCTTTTAACTCATTCAGTTTATGTAGGTTGTTTGAAGCTAAAATTATTTTTGATGCAACTCTCATGAGTTAATCCATACCCGAAGACAATTAAAAAGTCGCTACACTTTCTATTTCGCGAATCTGCGGGATGGAAGCTCCCGTGACCATGCCTGCGTCAAAAGGAGTGGCGAGTATTTCTCTCGCAAAATCGACGTCGCTTTCCATGCAGGAAGGACTTAACTGAAGTAGGCAGTCTCGAAAATTAGAGAGCCACTCTGTGCAGTCTGCATCGTTCCCGCGCCACTGATGACGCTCGGTGAGGATAACATTGAGAGAACCGCGGGTCTGTAAATCACTTACAATCGGGCTGCCGTTGACATCTCGAAATGCTCCTTGACCGTTTACTGAATAAGTCCACGTGCAGTCGCGGTAGTAAAGGTCTCTAGAGCCTGAGAGAGAGAATGTTTTTAGGTCTGGATTGATCGAGAGAGAGAATCCTGCCGATGTATCCTGCGAAGACCTTAGGGTCCCTCGGTTAGCGGTTGGCTCGTCGAAATAGAGAAGGACTGGACTTGCCATGATAAAATCCCAGCTGGGCTTTAACCAAGTGGGTCCTAGGTCTTGCTGATACGGTGGTTGGTTTTGAAATTTCACGGTTAAGGAAAGCGACTGAAAAGCGGTTGTATAATACCCAGAGATCAGATCATAGCCTTCGAGTGTGATTTTCTGTTTATTCCCAAACTCACAAGAGGTGAACATTGCTAAAACAACCGCCAGTCCAATAAGGACTGCAGTGGTTCTTTTTCCATGTAAATAAAGACTAACTCTAGGAAGCCATCTCATGCTGACCCTATCGGTCAATTAGGAGAGCTCTTAATGGGTAGACATTACCTAGGCTGAAATCTGAGAGCCTAATTCTAGGACTTGTTTTGCAGGGAGGTTAAAATAGTCAGAAGCAGAGGTTGCGTTTCTGCTCATGAGTGCAAATAGGACTTGTCTTACTCTGCTAATGAAACTCTGAGAATCGACGAGGAAAGTTTCGCGTCCGAGAAGATACACGACCTTCTTAGGGTCAAATGATTTTAAATGTGTGAGATTCAATTGCTCAAGTGCTGCAGGCAAATCTGGAGTTTCCATAAATCCAAAGTTTAACAGCACTCTTGTAACTCCGTGTTTAAGGCTCGTGGTGCGAATGCGTTCGGTGGCTGGGACATAAGGATCATCAGATGTAGTGACGGTAACGAGTAGTACGTGCTGTTGAATGACATGCATCGTGTCTACAAGCCTACCCAGTACGGGCGGTGTTCTATTTTCGTTAGAGGCAAGAACGACAAGTGTACCTGGCACGCGTTGGATCTGTCTGCGTTCCACTTCTTCAAAAAAGTCATCCATAGTTTTAGACGTGGTTTTATAAAACATGGAAAGTCTCGCACGACCTTTCTGCCAGATAATCATGATTGAAAAAAACACGCTTCCGATCACGAGTGGTAGATATCCTCCATCTGGAATCTTAGGCAGATTAGCTAAGAGAAAAGCGCCATCAAGAAATACAAGAAAAACTGTGAGGGGTAGAATCTTCCACAGACTCCACTTCCACCGATAGTGAGCCACATAGAAAAAAACAACTGTTGTAAGTAACATCGTACCTGAAACCGCAAGACCATAGGCCGCTGCTAATCTGTTGGATCTCTCAAAGAAGATCACCGTGGCCATACAGCAGACCGCAAGCATCCAGTTGATGAACGGTAAATAAACCCGGCCCTCAAGATCTGCAGAGGTGTGAATGAGTTTAACGCGAGGAAAAATTCCAAGCCTGATCGCTTGGTGCGTAAGCGAGAAAGCACCTGTGATCAGGGCTTGCGAAGCGATGATGGTCGCTGCGGTCGCAAGTGCAATTAGCGCGTAAGACCAAGGGCCAGTGGGTAGCATGGCGTAGAAAGTTCTAGTTGTAGAGGAGGGATTAGTGAGAATCATAGCCCCTTGCCCTAAGTAGTTCAGCACCAGAGCGGGTAGTACAATTCCGTGCCATGCATAGCGAATGGGTTTTTTTCCAAAATGGCCCATATCTGCATAAAGAGCCTCACCGCCTGTCACAGCTAATATGACTGCGCCTAAGATTGAGATCCCCGGTCCGTCTGGATCCGTGAGAACTAAAATGGCGTAGTAGGGGTTAAACGCAATGAGAATACTGGGGTTTAAAAAAATATGATAAACGCCCAGTCCCGCCATGACAAGAAACCACGCGAGAACGACGTAACCAAAGTAATTTCCAATGCCTCCGGTTCCTTTTTTTTGCACAGAAAATAGCGCAAACAATATAACCAGCGTCATCGGTACAATATATTTCGAATATGCGGGATTGATTGTTTCTAAACCCTCCATCGCAGAGAGAACAGAAATTGCGGGGGTAATAATACCGTCTCCGTAGAGCAGAGCGGCACCCGCAACTGCCATCAACGAGGCACCAATAAGGACGCCCTTTGAGTTAAGCCGGTACTTTGGAGGTGCAAGGCTTAGTAAGGATAGTATGCCGCCTTCCCCTTTGTTTTCCGCGTTCATTAGAATCCACACGTATTTCAGAGTGACGACTAGCAGGAGTGCCCAAATGATAAGTGATGCCACTCCCACAACGTGATCGTGAGTCACAGAGATCGCATGCCCACCATGAAAGCACTCTTGGTAGGTGTAGAGGACGCTAGTGCCGATGTCGCCAAACACGACACCAAGGGAAGCTACCGAGAATTTGAGGAGGTCTTTTGTAAAAAGAGTTTTATTCATAAATTAGGTTTGTTTTACGGTAATTCTGCTAACTCCTGAACCGATCGCACGAGAAAACCAGGGTTTGTCTCCACTTCACGCTCTAGTGAAGTGGTGGGGGTTCTGCCGTAGTCATGTCCAGGTAAGAAGATCGTACTATGGGGCAGTTTTTTTAATTTTTGAATAGAATTGTACATGGATTCGTTACTGCCGGTTTCAAGGTCCGTGCGACCCACGTCACCCACGAAAACGGTGTCTCCTGTAAACAATAAAGATGGGTTGTTTTCTAGGAGTGGGGTGTAATGGAAGCATACTCCGCCCTGACTGTGTCCCGGCGTATGGAGCGCGGTTAATGTGAAAGTGGGATTTGATTCAATCACGGAGTCATCCGTGGCGATGAGTTGCAGGCGAGAGCCTTCTAGGGACGGGTACCAAGATTTATTCTCTATTCTAAACACCTCTAACGGGTGGAGGCAGAGGGTTGGTTTCTCACTTCTTAAAAGCACCTGTTCTACACCGCCAATATGATCGTGATGGGTGTGGGTAAGAAGGACTCTGGACACTTTGAAGTGCGAGGATAGGGCTTCAAAACGACCCAAATATTCACTAAAATCTAGCTCTTTATGTGGGTCAATTATACTGACTAGGCCCTGGTCCCAATTCCATACGAAGTAAGTAAAATTTTCCATCCCTCCTAACTTTAGAGCGGCGATTGGTGTTCCAAGAACTGGGACTTCTGCCAGGCGCTTAAAAGGTTTGGGATAGAGGGATTGAGGCATAGAGCGCTTCGTGATAACCCTCTTCGCATGAAGAAACAATCAGGGTTTTCGTCCGGATTCGGATGGTCACAGGGAGTATTTTCTCCGCAGCCTCATGTAGGTGTTCCGCAAGGGACTTTTGAAGAGGAGCATGGTCGTAACGGTTTTTTTGGCCGCACGAGCCACCTCTACCATAAACACCCGCCGACGGGATGGTTACGCATCGAGGGTCCTCATCGGCCTAGGGCATTTAGAGTGAGCGAACTTGGCGGCGAAGGTGATTTTTTTCCGGAGTTTTTTCTAGAAAACGAAGACGTGAGTCTTGGATTTGCTAGGTTACAGGGCGCCATGGGCGCGTGCGTGCGAAACGCGGATCACGACGAAGTGAGGTTTATTCATGAGGGTGCTGGATTTTTAAACACCGACTATGGATCCATGCCCTACGAAAAAGGAGACTACTTGGTCTTACCTAGGGGGGTTACTTATCAATTTGAAGCAACTACACCGACCTCGTCGCTTTGTATTTTCTCTGCTAGCGAAATTGGGCTACCAGATCGTGGTATGTTAGGTCGTCATGCGCAGTTTGATCCGATGGTGATGAGAGTGCCTGAGATCGAGAATTTCAGACCAGGAAAATCGAGGCAGAATAAGGCTCTTGAATATGAGCTTAAAATCTTACGAGAGGGCGAGTTTACAAAAGTATTCTATCCGTTTGATCCGCTAGATATAGCCGGATGGAAAGGGGACCTCTGCCCATGGGGGATCAACGTGCGCGACATTAGGCCTATTGTATCGCCTCGGTATCACCTGCCGCCGTCTGTCCACACCACGTTTCTTGCGAATCATTTTGTCATTTGTTCTTTTCTTCCGCGCCCACTAGAGAGTGAGGAGGGTGCGATGAAAGTGCCATTTTATCATAGGAATATTGATTTTGATGAAGTGCTTTTCTATCACGAAGGCAATTTTTTTTCGAGAGAAGGAATCAGTGCTGGGTCAGCGACCTGGCATCCTCAGGGAATTCATCATGGGCCCCATCCGAATGCGGAGAAAAATGCGGCAGATATATTAGAGACCAAGGAAATTGCAGTGATGATTGATACCAAGCGACCCCTGCGTCCTGTGGAAAGCACGATTACGAACATTGAGTTTAAAGAATACTCCATGAGTTGGCGACAAGATCAGGGGCGCTGAGATGGACCCACTAAATCTGATGTCCTTAGAGCGAGTGACTGTGAAACAGCAGTTCGAGCTTGCTGAAATGTTTGGTTTTGAAACGAGAAACAAATACGCGATTTACGCCGAGAATTTCAAACCTCTATGATTTGCGGCGGAGCAGGGAAAGGGGGTTTTTAGTTTCTGTTCAGGGTGCGGTTCGGAAAAAATGGTCAGGGCTACTTGCGGAGGCTTTTACTGACAAGGATACTTTTCAGGTTGAGTTTTCAGACCCATCTTTGACTGCCTCAGAACGAGCGACTCTGCTTGCGGGAGCTGTGTTTGTGGATTTGGTTTATTTTGAGCGGAAAGCGTCTGCAGATTAGGTTTGACACGACCGTCTTTGCGAGATATGAGGCGCGTAAATAAATCGGGGGAGAAAACGGACGTGTACGATGAATCGCAGACAACTGTGGGCTCTTTTTATTGGTGTCATTAGCCTTCACCTTACTTCAATAGGTTTCGCTCAAGATCGAGTTAATCCAAATGATCAGAATTTGGGCGAGGTAGAAAAGTTAAGACAATTCTTAATAAAGTCCTCAGCAGAGCTTCCTTTTGTATCGTCTACTGTTACTAGACTTTCCAACGATGACAAACTTCATCACTCCGATGTTCAAGCGATCTACCAGAATCAGTTAGACTTTTTTAATGAGCTCACGGATCAAAAAAGATTCCTGCAACTGGATCCCGCCAACCCGCATAATGCGACACTAAAAGCTAACAGGGAGACGATATCTTTTTTCTTTAATTTTACGGAAGACGCCTTAAAGAAAGTAGCGAGTTCTCGCGAAAGTTTCGATGCGAATTTAGAAATACTTGGGGATTATCTGTATCACTTACGATTAGTAGAATCGGAAGCGACATCCGCATTGAAGAAAATTCCGGATGAAAGCGATACCTCCTTGAGAAAGTCTCTTCTGAAGAAGTTTCAGAAAACCGCACGTAGCAGTATCGCTCAAACACAGAGTTTTATCGGGCGCCTTCTCTTGAATGAGGCTCGAGTGCTAGCCTATGGATACTATAACAACCCTGCGTACGGTCATTCTAAATCTGGAACTCCACTCCTTCACCCGTTTATGTCTCTAAATGGGGATTTCATAAACGAGCATTCAAGTCGCCCACCGATGTTTGATCCCTGGATTCATCCAGTGTTGCCGATCACTGAGGAATACTTAGAGATGGTTGCGCTTGACCGAACCCCGGGCAGAAGTTTAGGCAAAGTTTTTGGTGCTCGAGTGGATCATGACACCTTAGTAGCAATTGCACTTTCGGAGTTACTTCGAGTTATCGATAACAGGCAGACCCAGTTGAGTGCGTCGAACCTCGATAGGCCTTTCGATTTGGCTAGGTACCAAGCTCTTTCCGTGAAGAAGTTGTTTGGCAGCAACATCAAGAAAAACCCTAAGCTTTATGTGTTTAAGCATGTGCCAGACAGATTCGTTGAAATGAGAAGCCTACTTCAAACTATGGATGTCGCCTTACTTCGGGGTTTTCAAGGGCTTGCTAGCGAGATTGACACGAGACTCACCAAAGCCGGAATTACATTCAATAACAAAGCCTTTAAGCCTTTAGAAACGAGCTTCTCAACATATAGAGTGATAAGAAACGCTGCCGGGTCGGATTTTGCCATTCTAGCTGATCACAAAAACATTCCAGCGTTGGCAACAAAGTGGTCGTTACAAAAGGATACTCCAGAGCATCTTAGATCTTTTGACCAGTTATTTAGTTATTTGTTAGAGCGCGGGTTTGTTAGCTCTACTGAACCTGGGTCTTCACAGGCCGGAGAAGCGATTTTCCCTGGTTTGGAGCATTTAAAAAAATCCACTCACACTAAGAAACTGCTCGTTGGGCCGTTTGAGGGAGGAGTGGACTCGGTTCGCTTGCCTATAGCTGGTTTGGAAGTTCTGTCTGTGCAACACAAGAAATTTCGTGATGCTATCGGGCCAGATTGGAGAACATTAGAGTTGCCACAGTTTTCGCACGACTTACCCAATGTTTTAACTTTAATGCATGATCATCGGTATTTAGGAAATCCCCGTCAGCGTGAGTTTCATCGTGGGGTTAACTTGGTGGCATACCTCATTGCAGCTGCAAGCGAGGATGCCTGCAAGGCTGCTTTAGGAAAGAGGAATTGATTCTCCCTCTATTCCTAGCGTTAAGTTGAAGGGTATTTCTGTAACCATGGGGTATCCATTCCCATTGCGTGGGACCGCATAGTAATCGCTAGTCCAAAGAACCGATGCCTTGTGGTTATCTCCCTTTTAGAACGTTTTTTTATCATGATAATGCGTGGAAATTTTGGTCTTTAGTAGCAATTTCGGACTTCATGATGTGGTAGAACACTAGTTTGATCCACAAATAACTTCTGAAAACCATGAGTTAAATAATAATAATGTATTAAGTTGTGCAAGCACGCCATCAGGGAATATAATCGAAGCGGAGAGATATTCACTGTATAAATTTTTACGTCTTTTTCTACTTATTCTTCTTTCTGAAAGAGGGGTTGCTGCTGAACTGCCGGATAAGCATGCCTATTCATTCTATCTTGAAAATGACTCTCGAAACATTGGTGGTCCGGGTTCTGACCGAGCGTATACAAATGGATTAAAGGCTTCTTACATTTATGTTCAGGGGAGAATACCTAATTGGGCATCTCCAATTATAGACAAACTCCGTGTACTAGATGGTAGAAAAAGAGGAGAGGTGTAGCACTGCGAGATTTCTCAACAGCTCCTCTAATTAACAGTAATGCCTTTTCTACATGGATCACGGCGCCACCCGTGCTAGGGAAAATTTTAACTCATCCTTAAAGCAAGACTTTGCATTTTGAAGATGTAATTGCTGAAGTAGGCTTGTATCAAGACTCAGATCTCTTGGCCGACCAGAAAGTTGGTCGGACATTTTTGTGGGTTTTACTAGATTCGTGCTCACATTCAGGGCTCGCGCCATTTCTAGGCACATTTCATATCGACTTAAACGTTCGTGACCACCAACATGTAGTGTTCCTGTGAATTCTGATAGAAGAAGCTCCGAAATTATTTTTGTTACACGCTGGTATGAAATCGGCGTGCGGTATTCGTCGTCATAGGCGGCGATGGTTTCATTTTCTCGAAGGTGATGTAAAGCTTTGGAGAAAAAATCTCGCGTCGGATCTTCTGAGTAAACTCCATACAGCGTTGCCAAGCGAAGAATTAGGAAATTCTTAGTGCAGTGATGAATTGCAGTTTCTCCGGCAAGTTTTGATTTGCCATAAAGATTAATGGGGTTAGGAGAAGAGGTTTCAGAAAAGGGCGGATTGATCCCGTCAAAAACCATATCCGTGGATGTGTAGATGAGTCGTGCCCTAATTTTCTGGCAAAGTTGCGCCAAAGTTTCAGTTGCATTCGTATTGACTGCGATGATTTCTTCAGGATTTTTTGTAGCGCCCGCTGCGGCTAAGTGGACAACAATATTTGGCTTGATTTCATTAAAGACCGCGATGATCTTATTTTTATCGGTAAGATTTTCGGCCGCATGATTCCATTTAATCACCTGATGGTTTTGATGTTGCTCGAGTTCATTGGCGACTATTTTTCCGAGTCTTCCGGTAGCCCCTGTAATGATAATTTTTTGTTTAGTGGTCATCAAAGCGCGGAGTATGTCGTTTATTCATGTGCCTTATATTTCAAAGGAAATTTTTCTAAATTCCCCAGAGACTCAAGACTTAAATCCACGTCTAACTTAGGCCAGTTCAGGTACTTATTTCCAACTAACCGAACCTCGTGAATATCTTGAACGGTTGCTTTGTGAAACCAAGGGAATTCGCTGAAAGGCAGGAAATATTCCTGATCTTGAACAAGGAGCCATAGTCCAAATTTAGAAATATTTAGAATCTCAGGTTCCGAAGTGACGCTTCCACGCTTTTGTAATTTCATCAGCATGTTCCTCCACTGTTTTTTTTAATTCTTTGAGTTGTCGGTCAGAAAAGCCTTGATAGTCTGCTAGCGCCACCACGGGTTGGATCCAGAATTTTGCTTCGCCGTCGGGGCTAGATATATGAACGTGAAGTCTCTGTTCTTCCCTCGAGAAAAAGAAAAAGCGATAATTTTTATATCTGAATAGTGTAGGGCTCATGCTGTACCTACTACTTAAAGTAGCTTAATTTTTGGGGTTTTGTGATTCCAAAGTTCAAAATCATCAAAATTGGTACGTTTTCTATACAAATGGGGTGACCAACGGGACTTGACTAAGCGCTCGTCGCAACTTCCGGTTGCTCCTCCGCCTAGTCACCGCGCAAGTCTTTCGCTCACTTCACGTTCGCTCAGCGTCCACTGGACGCCGACTTGCTTGCTTCAAGTCCCGTCTCTCGCACAAATAAAAAAAGCCGCCCGACCTTCCGGTCAGACAGCTTTTTTTATGGGGTGCCTGAACATGGGGATTTTGAACCTCTTATCATCCCTGTTGTGAGGTCAATGAAGCCCACTGTGGTAACACGTTCAAAACGCAATCAAACCCCTGAAATTAAAACAAAAATCGAACTAAAGGCTCTACCTAGTTTAGCTCAAATTCGATCCCTCATTGAAGACGAAAATCTAACGATTTTACACGCTTCAAAGAAGCTCGAAACCTCCTGTACAACCCTTCGTAAGTTGTGTCGAACCCACAAGATCGGAGTTTATGCTGAAAAACCCAAAGGTCTTGTACCAACTTCGTCCCAAATTCCGTTCGGCTGGACGCTCAAATCTGGACTGTGGGTCGTACATTTTCAGGAATGGAAATGGGTAGAAAAAATCTGCGAAATGAGAAAATCCGGAATGAGTTTTCATAAGATCGCGGACGAACTTTCACAGAAAATTGTCCCAACAAAGAACGGCGGAGTCTGGTCGGCGAAGACTGTCAGTCAGGTGATCGCCTTTAATCTGTCGCACTACGAGAAGTTTCTTGAACAAAAAAACCAAAAACAAGGAGAGCAAATCGTATGAAATCCGTTTCAAAAATCACCGCTTTAGGAATTTTTGGAAGTTGTTTAGCTAGGGGCGTTTCGGATGATTTTGTGTGTTGGAGATACTCTCGGTTCGCATTTAGATAGGCTTCGCTGGCAATAAGGATCTCTGTAACATCCTTCTCTCTAAGCTTTGCTCTCGTGAAATGAAGTGAAGAGTCAAGAAACTCAACTTTGTCTTCGATGATCCTAAAGAACGGCCTAGCCTTATAGTAAATGGTTCTATCCGCAAAAAGCGACGGATGATCCTTCTTAAGTTCTTTTGTAAAAATTTCTATGGTCCAGATGATTTGCCGTCGCTGAGTTTCAGAGGATGAATCAAACGGTCGGTTTGGGTACTGGGCAGCTAGAAAATCGATAACGATATTCCAAAAGGTTGGATTTTCCAAAAGCTCAGGAGAATCAGGGATGAGCGATGAGAGTGAATAGTAACCAGAAAGGCCGTCTTTCAGGTTTTCCAATTGCGAGCGAGAGAGGGCGTCTCTGAAGGGAAGGCCAGTCAGAGCTAAATGATGAACTCTCTGTTGCGACTCTTTAGAAAGAGTAGAAAAAATAGGAGTTGAAACCTCCCCTAGCCAAAATCGATTAAATTGCCTTCGGGTAATTAATAATCGAACGGGCCAACTGGCAACTGGATCATCTAAAGCGGTCAGAAGAAGGAGGCTGGAATAAAGTCCTGGAGCCGAGCCAGAGCCAGATCGTTTTAGCTCGGTGACAAGTCCGGGGTTTTGTATTGCAGCCTCGAGCTCGTTGGTAGAAATGTTTAGGTCATGCCATTTGACCCGACGGTCATCCCATCTTCTTAACCAGCTCGGACTGTGATGAGAGAGCCGACTTTGTACAACGTCTACGTTTAGGGAGGTTTCTACAAATCCCGATAGGCCGGATATTTCAGCCCGTGAAAGGATAGTGTCAGGATCGCCCTGAAGGAGTTGGTTTCGGTAATTCCTTGAGTTTGTTGGAGTGTTTCTAAAGACAACACGTAAATCTTCAAACGTAGGAAATGCGAATTTTCGGTTCGGTGAGCGAAAATGAGTTTTCGGGTGTTCATTCCTATGACGCCGAATTAGCGTGAGCGCCATTCTGGTGTATTCATTTTGTGCGTTGGCTTGAGTTCCTGCAGGACTTTGTCTTTCAATTTCGTTAAACATCCACTGTAGATAGATTTCGAGATTTTTTCGTGTGAACGCCGAAAGTTCTGTCTGATCAAATCGGCGAGTTTGTTCATCCAAATACCCTGGAGATTCGAGGCAATCCTTAAATACTGAGGGCTGTAAGCCGATTTGTGCATGTAAATGATCATCGCGAGCTTTCAATGAAGCTCGGTTTGCAGAGCTACTGTCATCTAGGACGGGTTGTAAAATAATAAAGATCCCAGGTTTCGCGGGATCCTTATGCTCGTATTGATGCAGTTGCAAATCCGGATAGAATTGATAGCGGTATCGTTTCAAAAACTCCGTCCAAGGTTCCCCTAGGGACGCAAGTGGATCTGTCTTTTCAAAATCTATATCTCCTCCTGTTTGGCTGAAACCTGGGCGACTGACTACAATCCAATTGCTATGATCGAACAGTTTAACCCACTCAGAAGTCCCGTTTGTCCAGGTAGGAACGCTAGTAAAGCTATCACTGCCTGATAGCCAATTGAGCTCTTTTGGGTTTCCCCCAGTTTTCTCCCTCAAATAAATCAGCGTCTTTAAGGTATTAGAGGAGTTATCCGTTCAGATGTCATAATCGTCGGTTTCTAAATGAAAAGTATTGCCCTTTGTATCCGACCAATCGGCGCTTCCTTCACTGAGATCTGACTTAAATCGTGAATAGGAAACACTACTCAAATCTAGGACTTCATTAATATGCTTAACCGCAATTTTTGTACGTCTTAAGCTGACTGACGCAGGTGCGGCACCTTTCTTGTAGGGAAGGGTGGGCACCATAATCCCAGATAAAATATTAAATCTAGCCATAATACGCGTTTGAAGCCCCATATGTTCTAAGGTGGGCGGGCTAAAGCTTCCTCCGAATGCTAGAGTGCCAGAGATTTTCGGTTCAGCAGCGATCGCGTGATTGAGGAGGAAAATTACAAATTGTAATAGTAACAGTTTAATTTTCATTTTTAATCTAGAAACTAGATAGTTATCGTCTTGGCCTGGAGCTTTGATGGGCGTCAGAACAGAACAGTGTTTCACATCCTCCTGTGATGAGAGTGTAGAAAAATATCGACCGAGGGCTAGGCCGACCCAGGCCCCTTTATGGAAACTAACAACCGTGACTTTGTGCGTCAAACCTATTTTTTTAATAGAAGTTAGAAATTTCTTTGCAGCTTATCTACCGCTAAAGCCGCTTCCTTTACGGTCTCCGATAAGGTCGGGTGGGCATGGCAGGTTCGAGCGACGTCTTCGGCGCTTCCGCCAAACTCAATAACGGATGTAATTTCTTGAAGAAGATCAGACGCTCTCGGGCCAATAATATGGGCGCCTAAAATTCTATCCGTCTTCGAGTCGGCAAGGATTTTTACAAACCCCTCTATCTCATCCATCGTGCGAGCGCGGCCATTTGCGAGGAAGGGATAAACTCCCGCTTTATATGAAATCTGTTTATCTTTTAACTCTTCTTCCGTGAAGCCCACAGAGGCGAGTTCAGGCCACGTGTAAATCACGTTAGGAATCGCGTTGTAGTTCACATGTCCAGGAATTCCAGCCATAATCTCGACTGCTGCCACACCCTCTTCTTCTGCTTTGTGGGCAAGCATGGGGCCTGCAATTAGATCTCCAACCGCATATACGCCGGGAACTTTGGTCTGAAAATGGGCATCTACTGTCACTCTTCCTGCCTTATCTTTTTCGATACCCAGAGATTCTAATCCCAAGCGGTCTGAAAAAGGTCGGCGGCCTGTTGCAACGAGCACGACGTCGCCTACGAATTTCACAGGTTGTCCTTGGGTTTCGGCATGTAGTTCAATTTTCCCGTCTGGAAGAAACGTAGATCCTAGACACTTATGCTGAAATTTAAACTCTAATCCTTGTTTCGAGAGTGCCTTACGCAATTCTTCAGAGGCTTGTTTGTCCATGCCGGGCACCAATCGATCCTGGAACTCAATAACGGTAACTTTCGCGCCTAATCGAGCCCACACTGAACCCATTTCTAGGCCGATCACTCCTCCTCCGACCACGAGTAAATGCTCTGGAACCTGGGTCAGTTCTAGTGCCTCAGTAGAAGAAATAATTTTTTTCCCGTCGAATTTCAAAAAAGGAAGTTCAGTAGGTTCGCTGCCGGTGGAGAGTAGAATCTTTTCTGCTTTAAAGTGCTGTACGGTGCCAGAGCCATCTGCCGCCGCCACTTGAACAAGCTTTTGATTTCCCTCTTGGCCAATCAGTGACCCAAAGCCTTGAATATAGGTAATGCCATGTTTTTTAAATAACCCCGCGATACCTTGGGTGAGCTGTCGTACGACGGTGTCTTTTCTTTTTAACATGGTACTCAAATCGAGCTTCAGGTCTGAGATTAAAATCCCGTGTTTAGCGAATTTATTTTTTGCCTGTACGTAATGTTCGCTAGATTCGAGCATCGCTTTTGAAGGAATACATCCGACATTTAAGCATGTCCCACCTAGGGTTGATCGCTTTTCGACCACAGCGGTCTTAATTCCAAGCTGAGCTGCGCGAATCGCAGCAGTGTAACCTGCGGGACCGCCGCCGATAATAATGAGGTCAAAAGTTGTAGAGGTCATAATATTCTCAATAAGTGAAATTCAATTTTTCAATTTGTTCTAAGCATTCTTTCAAATGCACCAGAAAAGTTACTGCGCCTTTTCCGTCGATAATTCGGTGATCGTAAGAAAGCGCCAAATACATCATCGGGCGAATTTCAATCTTGCCCTGAACGACCACAGGACGGTCCATGATCTTATGCATTCCAAGAATCCCACTTTGAGGAGGATTTAAAATGGGCGTAGAAAGCATAGAGCCATAAGTTCCACCATTTGAAATCGTAAATGTTCCACCTGTGAGTTCCGCAAGACTGAGCTTTCCGTCCCGTCCACGAATCGCAAGTTCACCGATTTTCTTTTCCATTTCAGGAAAGCTTAATTGGTCTGCGTTTCTAACCACAGGAACGACGAGGCCTCGCTCGGTACCGACTGCAATACCGACATCATAAAAATCGTGATAGACGATGTCTTTTCCATCGATCGTCGCATTCACTTCGGGAATTGCTTTTAGTGCGGAAATCGCAGCTTTTGCAAAAAATGACATAAAGCTTAGGTTAACGCCGTGTTTTGCCTTGAACGCTTCTTTGTGCTTCGCGCGTAAAGACATCACCGAACTTAAATCTACTTCGTTAAACGTCGTTAAGATTGCCGCTGTATGCTGGGCATGGACGAGTCTTTCAGCAATTTTTTGTCGCAGCATACTCATGGGTACCCTGCGCTCTCCCGCTTTACTGCTTGGGACACTTGTCATCGGAGTAGGAGCAGAAGGCGCTTGCATCGGCTGTTGCGGCGGTGCTGGCGCTCTCGGCGCGGATGACGGAATGGATGCGGAAATAGGTGGAGCTGAAATCGGGGGCGGAGCAATTGCTGCCCCGATCGATGGCATTCCCATATTTGGAACGGGAGGGGCGACCTGAAGAAGGTCCCCTTTTGTTACTCGGCCATCTTTTCCTGTGCCTGATATTTGATCGGCATCTAAATTAAACTGTTCCGCCACTCTGCGTGCGGCAGGACTTAGGTTCGGCAAAGGCTGGGAGCCGCCGGGTTGAAGCCCTGGGGGCATCGGCATCTGACTTTCTACGGGAGCAGGACGAGGCGGAATCGGCGGTTGAGGCATGGCCGGCGTTGCAAATGAACTTGAACTTGGAGTTGGAGGCATGGGTGCGCGCGGGGGCGGCGGAGTTGCAACCGGTGAAGTCGTCGCTGTGACGTCCGTATCGATGAATGCGATCGGAGTTCCAACGGCGATTCTTTCTCCGACAGGTTTCAACATTTGGAATGAGCCTGCATGTTCGGCAATGACTTCCAGGGTAGCTTTATCTGTTTCAATTTCGGCTAATAAATCGCCTGATTTAACAAAATCTCCGTTCTGCTTTGCCCACTTTAAAACACTGACCTCGGTGACAGATTCGCCAGAACTTGGTGCTAAAACTTCTTTTTTCATCGTTATTTTTCCTCAAGCGAAAGCTTCATCAATTAGGCGGCGTTGCTCTTTTTCATGCACTTTTGCAGAACCTACTGCAGGTGCACACCCAACCGCACGACCAATGTATCGAAGCTGACGTCCCTGTACTTTCTCACAGAAAGTTGCGAGACCGCCAGACCAGACCTGAAAAACAAATCCCCAAGCTCCCATATTTCGAGGTTCCTCTTGGACCCAAACGACTTCTGCACCGGGATAACGCTTTAGCTCTGCGGCCAAGCGATCCTCTGGGAAGGGGTGAATTTGCTCCAAACGAACAAGTGCCACGTCCATGCGCTTTAGCTCTTCTCGTTTATTAAATAGCTCGTAATAGAGTTTGCCCGTGCATAAAACCACACGTTTCACCGAAGGTTCCGGTGCATAACGATCTCCAATGACTTCCTGAAAGCTCCCATTCGAAAGGTCTGAGAGATTTGAAATTGCAAGCGGATGACGCAGTAAGGATTTTGGAGACATGATGACGAGCGGTTTACGGAATTTCCAATGCTGCTGACGTCTCAGTGCATGAAAAATTTGGGCCGGCGTAGATAAATTACAGACGAAATAATTATTTCTACCGCCAAGTTGTAAAAATCGTTCTAAGCGCGCGCTCGAATGCTCGGGGCCTTGGCTTTCATAACCGTGAGGCAATAGGAGTGTAAGTCCCGTCATGCGTTGCCACTTCGATTCTGAGGTCGCTAAAAATTGATCGATAATAACCTGAGCTCCATTGGCGAAATCTCCAAATTGGGCTTCCCATATCGTTAAACTCTTTGGACTTGATAGCGAATAGCCGTATTCAAACCCCATCACTCCTGTCTCAGATAAATGCGAATTGTGTACCCGAAAAAGTGAGCCGGAAGCTTTAGCAATAGTCTCTAACGGGCAATAGCGTTCGTTATTCTCATGATCATAAAAAACGGAGTGGCGATGAGAGAAAGTTCCTCTTTCTGCATCCTGTCCCGAAAGTCTAACGCTGTATCCCTCTTGTAAAAGAGTCGCGTATGCCAACGTTTCCGCATTACCCCAGTCTAAACCTTTGCCTTCAGAAATCGCTTTTTGCCGACCCTCTACAAAACGCGTGAGCTTCGGATGCAAGTGAAATCCAGGTGGCAAGTGATTGAGCATCGACGCTAACCCTTTGAGAGTCGCTTCGGGTACGGCAGTTTGAACCGGCGTGAAAAGCTCAATTTCAAGGGGTTGATGGAAGCCTTTCCATACCCCATCGAAAATAGACGTTACAGGCGCTGGATTTTCTGCCTTTGCTTTTTGTTGAGCGGAGTCCAATTCGGCTTGCACAGATTCGTTAAGCAACTGAATTTTTGCATCGCTCAAAACACTCTCTTCCATCAAACGCTTCTGATACGTCTCTCTTGGAGAAGGTTGGGTCTTAATTGCCTGATACATGAGTGGCTGAGTGAAAGTAGGTTCGTCACCTTCATTATGACCGTGCTTTCGATAACAAAGAATATCTAGTCGATGCTGAAGAACTCCTAGAATTGAATATTTCTTCGTAAAATGAGTACTTCACATTTGATTTGGTGATTTTTAGTTTGCAAGAAACGGAGTGTTTGGGTTTAGATTTCTTGCAGAATATGAAGCCAAAAAACTCGGAAAATGTAGTCGGTCAGGGTGATTTTTTTAAGATAAGACTCACTCAATTTTTAAATTTAAATCATGCCCTTGTGAGGTTGGCTGATCGGCTAGACTGGGGGATTTTGAGAGTGAACTTGGGCTTTCTTATACGGACAAGCCTGGTAGGCCTCCGCTTCCGACTAGGCTAATGGTGGGGATGACATACTTAAAATATTTGTATGACTTGAGTGACGAGGCGTGTGTGGAAATGTTTTTGGAAAGTGGTTATTGGCAGTATTTCTGTGGGTTTGAGTTTTTTCAAAAGGAGTTTCCTTGTGATTCATCTTCACTAACCCGTTTCCGAAACAGGCTTGGGGATGCTGGAGCGGAAAAGCTGTTCCAAGCGACTTTAAAGACGGCTAGTGATTTGGGTTTACTGAGGGCCAAGGACTGCTCAAAAGTGATTGTAGATACAACGGTTCAGGAGAAAAACATTACGTTTCCGACTGATGCGAAGTTACTGAATAAAATGCGAGAGAAGCTGGTAGATTTGGCCCAAGACCGAGGCATTGAGCTTCGGCAGTCTTACTCTCGGGTAGCAAAGATTTTGCTGTTAAGACAGTCAAGGTACGCGCACGCCAAGCAATTTAAGCGGGCAAGACGAGCGACCAAAAAACTACGAACCATACTGGGCCGCGTGATTAGGGACATCGAAAGAAAATATGAGGTTTCTCGGGATCCAAAAATCCAAGAGGTGGTCCTACTTGCTAATCGCCTTTTCCACCAGAAGCGTGAAGACAAAGGAAAAATCTACTCTCTACACGAGCCTCATGTGGACTGTATCTCCAAGGGTAAGTCACATAAAATGTATGAATTTGGCTGTAAAGTAGGGCTAATTTTAAGTGCTCAGAAAAACTGGATTTTAGGGAGCCATGCTCTTCATGGAAATCCGTTCGATGGAAAGACATTAAAATCAAGTATTGCTCTCGCCGAAAGAAATACGGGAGTAACCGTTACAGATGCCTTTGTAGATAAGGGCTACCGAGGAGTTGATCACCATCCGGAACATGTGGAAGTGCACTTGAGTGGAAAGAAAAACCTAGACCCGACGAGAAAAAAACTGCTCAAACGCAGATCCGCAATTGAACCCATAATCGGGCATGTAAAGAACGACCACCGGATGAATGTAAATCTACTCAAAGGCAGAATCGGTGACAAACTAAACGCCGTTCTTGCATCCAGTGCCTTCAATCTACGAAAAATAATGAGTGAAACAGACCTCTGTATAAAAATTTGGCTCGAATTCCTAAAACCAAATTACACTTTAAAACTAGAATTTATCGAAATCTAAGAATTCTTCAGCAGCGACTATCTATAAACACATCTCGTTTAAACTTCTGACGAAATTCAAAAGCAAGCTGCGTAACTTTCCATACAGCTTCCACGTCACTGCCATTTACGTGAAAAATCGGGACGTCTAACATTAAAGCTAAATCGCTGCTGTACGGGGTAGATCGAGCGTCTCGAACAGACGTTGTAAATCCCACTTGGTTATTAATGATGAAGTGAATGCTTCCACCCGTACGATAACCCGCAAGTCCGCTTAAATTTAAAACCTCATAGCAAACGCCTTGCCCTGCAAATGCTGCGTCCCCATGAATCTGAACGCCGACAGTCTGAGCGCCATCTCCGTCACGACTGAGGTCTTGCTTGGCTTTCACCATTCCTGAAACAACTGCGTTTACAAATTCCAGATGCGATGGGTTTGCGGCGAGTGTCAGATGAAGCGGGTGACCCTTTCGCGTTACAAAATCTTTTGAATACCCTTTATGGTATTTTACGTCTCCTTCACCCTTTGACTCATCAATCGGATAATTCCCTTCGAATTCTGTGAACATCATTTCGTATTTTTTGCCAAATGTGTGAGTCAGTACATTTAGCCTGCCCCGGTGGGCCATTCCGACAACGAAGCCCTTTGCTCCAAGCGCTCCGCCTGCTTCAAATAATGCGTCTAGAGCAGGAATGATTGCCTCGCCGCCCTCGACGGAAAAACGCTTTTGCCCTACATACCTTGCGTGTAAAAATCTTTCAAAGCTTTCCGCGCGTAACACCCTGTTGTAAATAAAAAGCTTCGTTTCCGCATCTAACGGTTGGTCTAGCTTTCCAGATTCAATTTGTTGGCAGGCCCATTGACGAATTTCTTGATTTTGGATCTGGCCAATTTCGACTCCAATCGATCCACAGTATTTCTTCTGCAAAAATTGAATAAGAGTTTGGAGAGTTGCGGGTTGCCCTGTGAGTTTTGCGCCAAACTGAGTGGGCTTCGACAGGTCTGTAACGTCGATTCCCCATTGTTTTAGATTCGGTTCGGAAGCAGGAAAAATCGGTAATGGATTTATTTTTGCGTGTCGATGACCCAATCGACGAAATGCTTCGGTGATTTGGAAGGCGCGATACTCTGTTTCTAAGGACGCGCCATCAACTGCGCTGGGCGAAGCCGCTCCAGATGCGGTGTTTGTAGATGGCCCCTCGTTGGCCAAACTCATACCATCAAAAAAATAACGCAAAGATTCTTCAACGGTATCCGGATTTTTTAAATAGTCTTGGTAGGCTAACTCGAGATAGTCAACGTTACTAACTTTAAGGTAAGAAAGAGTATTCATTTGTCGCTTCAATATAGCGCAAAATTGAAGTGCTCTCAGGCTAAAAAAGCTGCCTAGGTACTACGACTTTGCCTGCCGCGAGATTTCTTTGTTTTGGCCTTCTCAGCGATCCAACCCAAGGCAAGCTCGAGAGTGACTTTTTCGATGTCAAAATCCTTCGGGATAGAGGCGCTTTTTCGCTTGTGCTCTACGTACGGACCGTACTTACCTTCTAAAAGCTGGACAGTCCCTTGATCGTCGGGGTGAGCGCCAAGTTCACGGATAATTTTCTTCGTTGATCGTCCCGCTTTTGGCTGTCTTAAAAGCTCTAAAGCTCTTTCGAAGGATACTGTATAAACATTGTCTTCCTTTTTAAGGGACCGAAAATCCTTGCCGCACTGCACATAAGGGCCAAAGCGACCAAGATTTGCGAGAATCGGAGCCTGCGTGTCAGGATGTAAACCCAACTCCTTCGGCAATGAAAGAAGCTCAAGCGCCTTTTCTAATGAAATTCCTCTAGGATCGACGCCTTTTGGCACCGATGCACGCCTTGGTTTAGGAGATGCTTCGGTGGCCTCTCCCAATTGAACGTAGGGGCCGAATCGACCTGTTAAACAAAAAATAGGCAGTCCCGATTTTGGATCTTTTCCGATCGATTTTGGACCCTCTTTTGAAAGCTCTAGGATTTCCTGAATTTTGGCAGAACTTAAATCGGATGGAGGTAAATGTTCAGGGATCGAGGCATGTACTTCGTCTGCAACTACCTTTCCGGGTTGAATCACGTAAGGACCGTAACGTCCGATTTTTACTTCTACACCCTCAGGCAAATTGGGAAGATTTACGGTGCGAGACTCAGATGGGTCTATTTTCTTTTCGTTATTTTCTACCTGCTTTTGTAGACCTTTTTGTCCTAAAAAGAACGCAGTCAAATACGGCAGCCACTCCTTTTTGCCTTCGGCGATTTCGTCTAGGGAGTGCTCCATCTCTGAAGTAAATTTCATATCAACAAGCTGAGCAAAATGCTTTTCCATTAACTGAGTAACGGCAATCCCCGTAAAGGTAGGAATAAGTGCATTCCCGTTTTTCTTGACGTAATCACGGTCGATTAGAGTTGTAATAATCGAGGCATAAGTAGACGGCCGACCAACGCCGTTTCTCTCTAAGTCACGAACAATTGAAGCCTCTGTGAAACGCGCAGGAGGTTGAGTCTCATGTGAATCAGAACTAATGGCTCCCGAAAAAAATTTCGTAGTGCAACTCAAACTGGATAAGTAGCTGAAAAGACAGGGTTCCCGACGGTAGTAGTGTATTTTCTTTTTAGCTACAAAAAGGAGAGCACTACTATGAGTTACCGTCGGG
>Ga0247843_1001738_pt1:0-40000 | contig 42547 bp, 30 predicted proteins | sample LaCruzMarch2017__FD_192420 | JGI IMG/M metagenome (GOLD analysis project Ga0247843, IMG submission 192420) | Freshwater microbial communities from meromictic Lake La Cruz, Castile-La Mancha, Spain - LaCruzMarch2017_8m | ecosystem: Environmental > Aquatic > Freshwater > Lake | place...
CCCCTTCTACAGTTGCCGCATGCTGAGCACTTCCTTTTACGGCTTTGTTTTGGGTAAAATAAGCAACCGGGTCATATCCCTGAATTGCGAGTCCACCCGATAAGTTAAATTGTTTGGTACGTGTGCCTGTTTGAGAAAAAGCAACCGTGGCAAATAATATGGAGATGGAAAAAATCAGCAATGATTTCATGTGTATAATTGATTTTGTTACTTGTTGCTGCAAAAGTAAAAGGTGCTCGGGAAATCGAATGTCCGGGCGCGAACAGTTCGGACACTATGAAAAAAACAGGTCGCTTAATTCTGTTCAGTGAGACAGGCAAATACATAATCACAGCGTAGTCGCTCATGGCGGGGCATTTACAATTGATTTGTCTGTTACAAAATTCATAAACGGAAGCTGAAAATATTCGGTAAACCAAAGAATCGTTGTACGTCGTGATAACCCCGTGATAAATTAGGCCTATTTTTGTTAAAAAGAAACGGCGTTTCGTTTTTAAAGCATCTCTTTACATCATGAATATCCTCATCGTCGAAGACGATCTCAATATTGCCGAATTATTGGCCATCCACCTACGCGATCTGCCTGCCGAAGTTACGGTACGGCATCAGGGTTGGCAGGGCTTAGACGAAGCTTTGAGCGGCCGCTACGATTTTCTCGTATTAGACCTCATGTTGCCGGGCCTCAATGGCATGGAAATCTGCCGACAATTGCGGCAGCACAAGCAATACTTGCCGGTACTGATGCTCACGGCACGGTTAGAAGAGCAGGATAAAATCGCGGGTTTGGAGATGGGGGCCGACGATTACCTGACTAAGCCGTTTAGTCCGGGTGAATTACTCGCGCGGGTGAAGTCCATCTTGCGGCGCACCCAACGAGAAAGCCGACAATTAGAGCAGCGGGTGGAGCGGATAGAGCGCGGCGGCTTGGTCATAGATCTGGTGCAGCACAACGTCAGCAAAGGTGCGGTTCGGATCGATCTGACCGCCAAAGAATTTGAACTGCTTCAATTGTTTATGCAAAATCCAGGACGACCTTATACACGTGTCGAAATTTTAGATGAAATTTGGGGCGAACAATTCGAAGGTTTGGAACACACTGTTAATTCTCATATCAATCGCCTAAGGGCCAAGATCGAACCCGACATCGCACATCCAATTTACATCCTAACTGCCTGGGGCGTTGGATACAAATTCAATGATTTACTGTGATGCTGCCACCTCAACCTGGCTTGACCAACTTTACCCAATCGCAATTGCGGCGTGTGATGACCACCGTGCTGGTAGCATTTCTGCTGCTGATTGCTTATTTTTTAGTTACAGGATACTTAAAAACACTTGCCGAATCAGAACGTGCCAGTCTGATGCGACTCAATGGCATCGCCTACACCCTGGCCATGCAAATAGATGGTGATGCACATGAGCGGTTGATGATGCGACACGGCACAAAAGATGCTATTGAAACGGCGCAGCAGGATACCGATTATTGGGCCATTCATCAGGTGCTGCAACGCAACGTAAAGGCAAACATGCTCAATACGCCCATATATACGATTGTGTTAGACAGTGCCAATGCTTGTTCGTTTGGCGTTACATCCGCTGAAACCCCCTATTTTAGACATCGATATCATTCCGCGCCCGCCCTTCTGATGGAAAAACATGCCGAAGGCGCTATGATCCCGCGTTATCGCGACGAATTTGGCACCTGGCTATCGGCGTTTGCGGCCGTGCGCAATAGTCGAGGCCAAGTGGTAGCATTAGTGCAGGCCGATCAGAAATTTGATGATTTTTTGGCGCAGGCCCTAGCCGACGTGTGGCGCAATTTGCTGGTCGGTCTTTTGGCGGGTGGCTTCTTTTTATTGCTCTTGGTGCGTATTTTACAGCCCATCTTGCGCAAAGAACGCCAAACAAAAGAGGCACTTTCAGCAGCCTACCTCGAGAATCAGCGCATCAATGCCCAACTACAGCAAAGCCTCGAACAAGTCACCGCAATCGATCTCTTTCGCCGAGAAATGGTGGCCAATCTTTCCCATGATTTGCGCACGCCAATGGCCAGTATTTTGGGCTATTTGGAAACGGTGATTCAAAAAAAAGACCAATTGTCGGATCCGGAGCGGGAACGATTTCTTCAAGTTGCCCTGTCGGAAGCCAATCGGCTCAATCGCTTGGTAGCAGAGTTATTTGAGTTGTCTAAATTAGAATCCGGGCAAATTCAGATACAGTCAGAGCCCTTCAATATCGCTGAATTGGCGCAAGACACCCTCCAAAAATACCAGTTGCAGGCAGAGGCCAAACACGTCAAGTTACTGACTGATTTTTCAGAAAACCTGCCCTTGGTGCATGCTGACCTGCGTTGGATTGATCGTGTCTTGCAAAATCTAATGGACAATGCGCTCCGATACGTACACGATGGCGGTTTTGTGATGTGTACGATCTTTGAACAGGAAAATATCCTGCATTTAAAAGTGTGCAACAGTGGGGACCCCATCCCGGAGGCACACTTAGACCGCGTTTTTGATCGGTATTTTAAGTCCTCCAACCGGAAAAAAGACAGCACTGGCCTTGGGCTGACGATTGTAAAAAAAATTGCCGAATTACACGGCCAGCGCGTGTGGGCCGAATCCAACGATATGGTCACTACTTTCCGATTTACCCTGCCCGTTTATACACCGTGATACTTTCGTGATAATTGACTACGACCTTTGGTATGCATTTGAATTTTTTACCAAACAAAAATCAATTACTTATGAAACACAATGTGTTCTTTTCCATCCTCCTTTCACTCGCAGCCCTTAGCACCTTCACCGCCTGCGAAAAAGAGAAAGAAGTAATCGTAGATCCCACTCAACCACAGGGTACATTTTCCGTAGCGAAAAGTGGTACTTTCACAGAGCAAAACGGTACCGGCTCCAAAGGTGCAGCCCAAATTGGCACGGACGAAGATGGCGTTCAGTTCCTGAAGTTTGGCACTGATTTCGCGACCAATTTTGCGACCGGTACTGTGACCGTTTATCTCAGCACTTCGATGACGTTCACGCCTGATCCGGCCAATGGCAATCCGCTACTCCGCCTCATCGGCCCGGTTTCAAAGGCAGGTGAAAATTATTTTCGCCTCAGTCCAGCAGCTGATGCGAAGTTCACCCATGTGATCTTGTGGTGTGGTTCGGCTAATGTGCCTTTTGGCTTTGCCAAATTACAGTAACCGTTCGATCCGTTGTTAACAGCCCACAGGCGCGGCAAGCCACTCCTGTGGGCTTATTAATGCTTATTTTATATCATTTTACTCGGAAGATGAAAAAAATAATTTTTTTGAGCCTGGTGTTGCTGCCACTTAGCACATCGGCCCAAAGCGGTTGGACGCGCCGTGCGCAGGCTTGGTTCTTGAAATTAGACGTTTCGCACCTAAGTGCCGACAGCTACTACAACCCAAATGGCGACAAATTGAAAACCAATACTTTTCGTCAAACCTCCATCAATATATATGGTGAATACGGATTCCGCCCCCGCCTGACTTTTATTGCGCAGGCTCCGCTGTTGCGCCTAAACCGTTTTGAAACCACCGACGTGGCTGCTGGCATGGGCGATTTGCGTTTGGAAGCCAAGTACCGGCTTACAGGTAACCACTTGCCCGTGGCGTTGAGCCTCGCAGCTGAACTACCAACGGGACGCGCCAATGCTTACGCTTCTAACAAGGAGTTTCCCGATGACCGCATTAATTTGCCCACGGGCGACGGCGAATGGAACGTGTGGGCCACCCTCGCGGCATCCAAGTCTCTTGGCAAAATATATATTTCTACATTTGCCGCATACAATTTTCGGACGCGATATGAGGGCAAAAAATTCCGTGACCTTTACCAATTTGGGGCCGAGATCGGCTACAATCCCTGGAAAACACTTTGGCTCAATGCCAAACTCCGCGCGCAATTTAGCAACGGCTTGAGCCAACATCCCGACCTGGGCTTCGTGCGGGGCGATGGCACAACGTACACCTTGGCCAGCGCCGAGGCTTTTTATAAGTTTAACCCACACTGGGGGGTATCGGCTACTTACCTGACTGGAGGAAACTGGATTGCACCCTTCCGCAATATTTATATCGCACCCTACTTTTCGGTGGGCGTGATTTACGAACGGTAATCTCAGGTTGTCGCCAGTTTTTCTCTGAAATGCACCATCATTTACTCAATAAATGCTTTTTTGTTGCTTCTACTTGATGACGGTAAAAACCATAGATGTAAAGAAGCCAACTTAATGGCACGGCATGTAACCGAAGGGCTTTTTCAAAACGAAATCCTGTGAACTTTCGGCTACAATGCACCATAGCTGCCTTTGCGCGGTGATAAATCATAAGTACAAAAATTGGGCGACGAACATCCATTGGTCTGGAAGTTCGTCGCCCAAATATTTTTTACAGATCTAAAAGCGCTTAATGCGACCCAAAATTCACAAACAAGTTGACCCGCAATCGTTGGTTATAGAACTCACCCGACGGATCCGCAAACGTTTTCCAGCCGCTAATGAGGGTGTAATGCACGCCCCCACCAAAACTCATACCTTTTATTTTGCTGGGGAAAAACACCCGGGCACCAAATTCCGTCCAGCCACCCGCTGCCGCATCTTCACCTTTAAACAGTTTATCTTCCCACACACTGACCCGCGCACCATCCGGTGTTTTGCGGTCGTCGCCGTGCAGGTAAAAGCCGCCCGTACCAACACCGTAACCGATCGGAAGATCCAATTCAAACTTTTTAAATTTAAAAGTAGGGGCAATAAACGCACCCACAACACCCCAATCGGCTCGAAGTTTGACCGAACTTTTGCCCAAATAGGTCTGATTTTCAGCTAATTTAGTATCAACGGTATAGGAATTGATCGGTCCCGGGCGACCATAACTGATGATGCCCACTTTGAGACGATCTTTCCAGAGTTTCACGCCAAAGGAGGCGCCAATGGTTTTGCCAACGTGGTTTTCGAGAAACATTACCCCGACCTCGGGTGTGATAAACCAGCCAATTTTAGCGGGTTTTGATTCCTGTGCAGTCAAAAAAGTAGCCCAAACCAACAGGCAGCTTGCAATAAGTATCTTTTTCATGGAAGTGTAATTTTTGAGTTGTTAGAAAGTAGGTTCAACCAATGGAGCAGCGGTACGCCGACCAAAGGCAAAGCGTATCCCGGCCTGCAAAGACCAACTGAATTTGTACGTATCGCCGTTGCCACCGAACGCAGCACCAGTCGCGGCTTTGAGGAAAACATGGCGTCTTTCGGAGGTTTTGACGTTCAAACCCGCATAAATCAGCGGTACATGGGCAAATTCAAACAACGAAGACGGGCTAACCTGAAACCCCATTGGAAAAGTGATCCCGCCCTGAAAATGGACTTTTTCGGTTGCAGGAATGGTTACGAGCAGGCCAGGCTCAAACAATACCGCATTGGCAGAAAGGATGCTGTCCCGTTCGTCGTTTTGATCGGGATCAATTTTGCCCTGGACGCGCAGTCCCGTCCGAGCATAAAAATCCAGTCGAATTTGATCTTTTTCGTACAAACGATAGGTCAAAGGCACAGAAAAAGTGGTCGAAAAGCCTTCCCGAATAGGTTTAGCATCCACAAACCGATAACGGGGCGCACCATATTGCGCCTCTAACCCAATCCGAAACCGGTCGTTGAGCTGGTATCGGTAAGCCAAATTGGCCGAAACACGGTCTTGGGTTGAACTACCGACCGAGACATCCACCAGCGATTGTGCCGACATGTTGTATGCGGACAAAAGCGCAAGCAGGACAGAAAAGACAATAAAAAGTTGTTTCATGTTGCAGTTGTTTTTTTTGATGGAACCAAAATTTGATACTGCAAATGTGCGGGTGTTGCCCGGCGCGGCTCATTGACTTGGGTTAAGAAAACCCATTATGGACGATCGTCCACACTCATCACTCATCACTCATCACTCATCACTCCTACCCCATCTTCTCCAACAACCACTCCCGCTCGGTCAAATGCTCTTCCTTCAATATCGCCTCGCGCAATTTTTCCACTTCATTTTTTTCGTGCCAATTGATATTCAATAACTTATCTGTGTATTTAATGATGTTCAAACTGTTGTTCCGATGATACCCCAACACCCTTTTTCGATGGATATAATTGCGCATCGCATCGAGGTGCGATTGTAAGGTTTCCATTTCACCCAGTTCGTACCAGGTTTTGAGCAACAGCGTTTTCGCAGCCAAATTGACCAAGGTATCGCGGTAATTCACTTGTTGCAACAATTCCAAAACGGCATCGAAGTGCTTTTGCGCATATTCGAGGCGCGCCAGGTTAAAACTAAATGCGCTTTCCCGGTACTGCTTTTTGAGTGCGTTTTTGTACTGAAAAATGAAAAATTGCACCCATTCCAAATCACCCGTCTGCAAACCAGCCGCCACAATGTTGTAATAGGTGTAAGGTGAAATCTCTTCGTTTTCGAGCAAAATGCCTTGCTCAATGCCGGGTTTGTATAAATCGGTGACCTCCTGGAAAAAGCGTTTTTCGCCCAGGTTGAGCCGACGGACACAATAGTTGATGGCCCAAATAAACAGGCTTCTGTTTTCGTCCGGCGAAAACAAATCCAGACTGTTTAACAGCATCTTTTTAAATTCCTGAAAATGTTGCTCGTCTTCCGGGGAACGCAGCATCCGATAACAATGCAGGTAAATGGCAATCACCGGTATGTCCGCTGCAAAGTTTTTCTCCGCAAATTGTACCACCTCGCTTTCCCAGGAACTCTGGAAATCGGCCCGATAAACGGCTTGCTGCACAGCATTCAAACAAATAAGCCGGAGTTTTTGAGCAACATACACGATATCAGCCGCCGAAGAAGCCGCTTGCAGGTGTTCGGTGTTGGTTGGCTCGACAATCGATCCCGATTGGTGGGTCTCCCAATGCAGCCGAAACCGGGCTTCGTAGTAGGCAACATCCCGTAATGGCTGACTTTCCAAGGTTTTGTGCAACCATTTTTTTTGTCGGCCAAAAGGGACCGACAAGCCCCGTTTCCGCAAAGAAATAGCCACCAATAGGTTCTGCTGGATTACATTTCCATCAAATTCTTTTTGGGCAAGGTACTGCTCCAACAAACGCATCAGGTAGGTCATGCGCAATTGTAAGGCCTGGTCAGGGAGCGGATCTGCGCCAAATAACTGTTCTTTGGCCTTCGTTTTATCAAGTGTTTTCTGGGCGCAAAACCATTCAAACAATTGGATCACATCTTCCCGAACATTAAAGTAAGGTGACCGCAGAAACTTCAGGACCGCTCGTTTTTCCAGGCCGGAAAAGGATTGAATTAATTGGGCAAGCTGACTATTTTGCATTTTTTGCGCATTGAAAAACAAAATGAACGACCAGTTCTGGTTCTTTTTTAGAAAAAACAATGCCACAAAAATAGGAATCTTAAATTATAAATTCAATATTTTCTCTACATTTTATTGATTATCAACCTATTGTGAAGTTTATTTGCTTTTCAGGCTCATTATTTGCTTTTTTTTGATTTTGCTTGGCCTGCACTTAGGTTGCACCTTTGTATCGTGATTTATGCGCAACAAAATCTTCATCCTTTGTTTAACTCAGTTATGATCGTCCTATGAAAAATCAATGCTACCAAAATTGGCAGCTTCCTTTTAGTAAAGGACTGCTTTTGCTCACCTTGCTGCTCCTGCAACAATTGAATATGTCGGCTCAATGCAGCCCGGATATCCTTGCGCCAAGCATCCAATGCCCAGCCAATTTAACCGTCACGGTGGCACCTGGCATCTGCTCTACCACCGTTATTTTAACGGCTCCAATCGTCAACGACAATTGCCCCGATCCCGTTACCTTGACTTCAACCGCACCATCCAACTCGGTATATCCTTTAGGTACTACCCCGGTTGTCTTCACGGCAACCGATGCCGCGGGCAACACCGCCACTTGTCAAACAACGGTAACTGTGTCTGGGGGATTTATTTATACCCTCGTTTGCAATGACTTAATAACCATTCCAGCACATCCAAGCGGAATCACCACCCTGGTCCCCGATGACATCCTGGAAGGTGGCCCCTATAATTGTGTACAAACATCCATTGCCCAAGGCGTAAATGGAACCTGTTTGCCATCCATCTCCATTGCAGGCACGGGAACCTTCCTGATATCGGCCTGTGTTGCACTGCCTGGAGGCGGATTCAACAAATGTTGGGGCAATGTGACCATCACGGGAAATGCATGCAGTCCGGACGTTACGCCGCCTACTGCCGTTTGCGTCAATGCTTTGACCATTCAATCCAACCTAAATGGGCCAAATACGACCCTTTTGGCCCCCCAAGTATTAGACAATGGCAGTTTTGATGCATGTTCCGCATTGTCGTACCGGGCTACCCTCGATATAACTGCCACCACCCCACCCCTGTCCAGCGCGGCCCTTCCGATTGTCGGAATAGGCACGCAGGATGTCGCCTTGTGGGTAGGGGATGCTGCCAACAACTGGAACAATTGCATCGTTACAGTGACCAGCGCCGCACCGAAATGCACACCGGATCTAACGCCGCCCACGTGCATTGCGCCGCCCAACCTGACAATTACCCATGATTATTATGAATCCCTGAATCTAACCCTAACGGATTCGCTTCAGATGGTTGCTGCTTTTGGCGCCGTGAATGTTTGGGACAATTGTTCCAATGGAAATGCTTCCAGTTTTAGTGCTTATTCCGTTGTTACCTACCCGGATGGTTCGCCTAAAGAAATCACGCGTTCCTTTTTGGCCATCGACGGCGCCGGAAATACAGCGATTGGTGCACAGGTAGTCAATATTCTGCCCAGTACCGCCGGTTTTCATGTCCCAGCCTGGTTCTACCCCGGTGATCTTGTCATAGACAGTATCGAAACAACTTCTTCCAACGACATTTTTTTAGCGGCCTCGAACAGTGACCAAGTGTTCATTGCGCCTTGCAATGGCGAAAAAGTCCGCATCGAAAGAATCCAGACCATCATCAACTGGTTAGATCCAAATCCCGATGCACCTGTTTTTGTCCTTCCGGCCTTAGACCTCGACAATGACGGACAATTGGGCGATCCTTATGATGTGGTATTCTATGGTGACAGCCTTTGGTTGGTTAACAACGGCCAATTAACGCTGGCATTAGCGCCAAAGGTGGCTTTATATCACTATATACAGCATATTCGTTACAATAACCTGGATATGGACCCCTATTATGTGTCTGGAAATGTATTTTTGGATTCAACGCTGGATTGTAACCTAAATACAGGTGAACAACGCTTGGGATTCTGGAAAGTAAAGGTGGTCGGTTTAGTAAGCGGTACGGTTTACACAGGCATAACCGATGCAAATGGGTATTATAATATTGATGTTTGTCAGGGCGACACTTCGGTAGAACTGAGATTGGATGTTCCGTTTGTATATAACACGATCTGTCCGACCACTTATGTTAAAACGATCGGCAGCAATAACCCCGGTTCTCAAAACATTCCGGTACAATTGGAGGCCGCATGTCCGCTATTGTCCGTTGATTTGTCCACCCAGCGCATTCGGCCTTGTTTTGCCGATCAATACCAGGTGCAGTATTGCAATTTGAGCACGCAAAGTGTTTCGGATGTGCATGTAACAGTGGAACTGGATCCCTATTTATTGTTCAATGGCGCCAGCATCCCCGGAACATTAGTAAGTGGCAACACCTTCGACTTCGTTTTAGGTACCCTTGCGCCGGGCGATTGTGGTGCATTCCAGATTAATTACACCACGGATTGTAATACACCCGTTGGCATTACCCATTGTTCTGAGGCCCATATTTTCCCGGATGCCGGTTGCATTACGAATCCCGGTGGATCAGGCGCATTGCTGCAAGCCTCCGCAGTTTGTGATGGCGACTCCGTTCGGTTGTCGTTGAAAAACATCGGCAACGCGGAAATGGCCACTGCCCATGAATTTGTCATCGTGGAGGACTTGATTATGTACATGAGCACCCCTTTCCAGTTGGGTCCAGGCGAGTCGACAACCGTCGCGGCAGTTGCCAATGGTGCCACCTACCGCATTCAGTCTGAGCAAGTTCCGGCTGGCGTTGTAGCGGCCTTTGTGGAGGGTTGCGGCGGCTACAGTCAGCCAGGTTTGCCGCTCATGTTCTCCCTTTCCACGACCAACTCCTTCGTTTCCACCGATTGTATGGTCAACGTTTCTTCCTTTGATCCCAACGACAAGCAGGCCGTTCCGACTGGGTACGCGACAGAACATTTCATTGAAAAGAACACGCCCATCCAATACAATATCCGCTTCCAAAACACCGGAACCGATACGGCCTACACCGTGGTTCTGTTGGACACTTTATCCGCCTATTTGGATGTTAGAAGCATCGCGCCTGGCGCTGCATCGCACCCTTATGATGTGGATATCATCGATGGAAATGTGTTGCGCTTCCGTTTCGATCGGATTAACCTGCCCGACAGCACCTCCAATCCAGCGGCCTCACAGGGTTTTGTAAAATACGAGATCAATCAATTGCCCAACAACCCAGAGGGCAGCAAAATTTTGAACACCGCTGCCATTTACTTTGATAACAATGCCCCTATTTTGACCAACACGACCTTGCATACCATCGGCAGTAAATTCATATCGGTAGAAACAGACGAGGCCAACGCCCTGGGTAAAAACCTGAAAGTGTATCCCAATCCGGCATCCACGGAATTGTTTTTTGAATTGCCCACCGAAGTCTCCCAAGGAAACTTTGTCCTGACCGATGCCTTAGGCAGAAAAGTAAACGAGGAAACCTTTATTGGAAACCGCTACCGTTTTGAGCGCAAACAATTGCCATCCGGTGTGTATTTCTTTAGAATCATGGACTTTACGGGGAAAATTATCCTGAAATAGTACGGTACGGCGAAAGCGACAACGATTTAATGATAAAAACGGCCCCTACTGCGATATTTCGTGGTAGGGGTTGTTTTTAGGTTTAACAACCAACTCACTTCCCCAGCCCCCAAATCCATTTCCCATCCGGCTTCACATACCCCACTTTTTCCCCTAATTCCAACCGAAACACATTGCCCCGGAAACGATCCAACCGATCATATTGCGGATCAATGATGATTTTACCTTTTTTGTCGGCCAATCCATATAATTGCTGCGGCCGTACGATCAAATTGCCATCAGGCTGTATGTGTACAAAGTTGAACTTGGGCTGTATCACGCACACACCCCGGCGATTAAGAGCGCCCAATTTACCCGCTTTCCGAAAACGCCCAATGCCATTTACATAGGCCTGAATTTCCGAAAAACTGCGGCCAAACAGGTTTTCACCACTCGCATCCGCATAAATTTGCTTTTTACCCAATTCAAAACCAAAAATCCCTTCCGAGAAAAACAGGTTTTTACCACCACTCCCCCGTTGCACCGCGCCGTCGCGCCCAATGACCAGGTTACCGTCTGCCAAGGCGAAATCCCGACTAAACGGGGTGGCGGTTTTGAACGATTGCTTGCCAAGCTGCTGCCGCAAGGTGTCTATATAAATCCAGCGGCCATCGGCGCCTGGTAATTGTGCGGCTACAATGCCTTCCGACAAGGGCCCCAACTTTGCGTACTGCGCAGGGATCACTTCTTTGCCCAAATTATTGATCAATCCGTAACCTTTTGCCTCCTTGACTACCGCATACCCTTTTACAAATTTTTCGATGCGCTGATACTTCAACGGCGTCACCAAAACGCCTTTGGTATTGATTAAACCATACAAACCGTCCTTTTTTTCGCGCGCAATGGCCAAACCATCTGCATTAAACGGCTGTATTTCTTCAAATCGAAGCGGCTCCAAAATCCAGGCGGCACTGGTATCAATGAGGCCATATTTCCCACGCGACTGCACGGAGGCCACCCCGCGCTGAAAATCGGAGGCAACCTGGTACCCCAACGGAAGGGCGATATCGCCGGTTGGCCCGTAATATCCCCACCAGCTATCATTTTTGAACCGACAGCGGCCATTGCTGAAGTTGCCCAGGGTGGGCGTATTCCATTTTCCATTGGCACGCACCGCCGGCAAACTGGTCTTAAATACCGTAACACCCTTTTTATTCACAAATACCCAAATTCCACCTTCCACTGCCGCCGCCAAGCCACCCGAAAAAGCCCGCACGGTATCAAATCGGCAAGGCACAATTTCCTTCCCGCTCGTATCAATAAAACCCCATTTGGTATCTTTTCTTACCGCATAAGCACCTTCCGAAAAACCCGCGTATTTGTTGTATTCCGGATCGCAAATCTGATGCCCTTTGTCGCTAAAATAAAACACTTTGGTGTTCGGGACACCTATTTTATAATGAATTCCAGTGCGTAAGATACTCTTGTACTGCGCCGCCAAAATCGACTTCATTTTGGAATCAATCATGCCATACAAGCCATTTTGGATGATAATAGCCGTACTATCCGAAAAAAACTGCCCGGCAAAGTCGAGCGTTGGCTCCATGACGATATTACCTTTTGCATCCATATACCCCCAGCGCGCCGGACTGGTTTCGGTCGAATCAATGACCAAACTCCGTACATAATCGGCTTCGGTGTATTGGGCAGGCACGGGCTCGCGCAAAAAGAATCGATGCAAAAACTGGGTGCGAAATCCTACGCCCCGCGCATGCACGCCACCTTTCAAACGCAACACCCCGCCTACACATACAGGCGCGCGCCCCGCGTGAAAATCGCCGATATAGGTATATCGCAGCGCCGTGCCGTCCGGTTTGGTCAATTCTTTGCCGGCATTATCAATCAGGCCCATTTGCCCATCGAGGTCTACAAAGGCAGCATAAGGTAAGCCCGCATCAAAATCGGTGACGCGAATACCCAAATATTTAAAATCACTGATAAATTGGGCTTTATTCAGGTCGTACATCGCCATTTTACTCAGCCGAAAGGTCAGTTGCGCCACGGAAGCACTAAACGGATTGGCAACTACCTGATCTTTTGAATAAACCGCCGCAGTCATGCGTGCGCGCACCCGAATCACATCGGTGTAGGATTTGGATTTATCCACGTATTCTTTTCCACCAGCACGTTTGACCAATTCCCACCATTTGGAAATATAATTGCGCCGCCAAAGCAGGCTGGAGTCGGCATTGGCACAAAAATTCGGATATTCAATGCTGTAAAAACGTTCCCGGCCACTGCCCGGCTGATCCTGATCGGCCAAATCGGCCTCCATATAGGGTTGCGCCAGACGTTTGCCAATAGATATGGTGCGTACTTTATTCAGCCCTTCAATCAATTCGAGCGAATCGCTGCTGCGAAGGATAAAGCGCGACAAACGCCCATCGCTGGTAACGGCTTTAATGGTATCTGCTTCCCGCGTGATTTGGGAATAGGTAGCACGCAATATTTCTTCCCCTTTGGTATTTACTAAACCCAAACTGTTGGACCGCATCATCAACGCAACGCCGCGCTCGAAAGGATCGAGCAACTGATAACGCGGTTCTACAATCTGACGGTTTCTTTTCTCTTCGTAAATACCCCAGGCATTTTGCAACCGAATGCGAAACAAACCATTTACCCCCGATAAAGTCACCGAATCGTACCGCGGATCAATGGTTTGGCGTGCCACTGAATCCAGGATGCCTATCCGCCCATCGCGTACGCACAGGAAATAAGATTCGTTTAAAGCCAAATATTGGTCGTACCGCTCCTCGGGGATCACTTTACTGCCTTTCGGAATACTCCATAAAGTGGGTGCAATAGTTTTATCTTCCGATTCTAAAACGGCAAAATGCGGGTTCAAATACCGCACATCTTTCCAAACCGGACTCATCAAAGGGTTAAAATCGGCGCCCAAGGCAAACCAATAGCCCTCTGGTTTGCGCACCACGATAAAATTTTCCTGGTACACGAATATATCCGCGTATTCAAATGGCAGCAGCAACTTGTTTTGCAGGTTGATCAAGCCCCATCCTGCATCCGTTTTTTGCTTTTTTACCTTAAAATATTGCAGCCCTGTGGAGGTTTGCAGGGCTGCATATTCAGTTGGGATAATCAGTTTTCCTTTGCGGTCAATAACCCCCCATTTCCCGGCTTTTTTAACTAAAAAATAGTCAGGTTGGGCCTCAAATCGTTTGTCAATGGCACAAATCTGCTCATATCGGTCGCTTACAACGGTAGCGCCGCCCTGATCAATAATGTAAAACAAGGAATCGGTTTCTACCGCAAAATACTGGTTTTGCAAGGGCCGAATACGCTTGTATTTACACGGCAATATTTCTTTCAGCGCCCGATCAATCAGTCCCACGCGCTCCTTCGATTCGATCAACCGAAACGGCGAAAGCGGCGGATTGTCCAGCTGCATGCTCCAGGGCAGAAATTCATCGCTGAAAGCATCGTATTTGGGCTGAATTTCAACTTTACCCTGCGCGTTTACAAAACCCCATTGGTGGTTTTGACGCACGGGATATACCAAAATAACCTGTCCAAACAACGACCAACCCTGGAGCAGCAGGCAAAAGACAATTGTAAACCGCATAGATTTAAAAGTTTAAACGCCAAAGCAATAAACCCTTAAAGGGCAATGCCATTGACAAAATGATTTAAGATTTAAAATTACATGATTTAAGATTTTAGATGGAGGTACAACGCTTAGCATTATGAAAACCAATCTATGATCATAATTCGCTGAAAGTCATTAAGATGCGACTGAATGCCAAAAAATAAGCGATTCCATCTTAAATCTTAAATCATGTAATTTTAAATCTTAAATCAAAGCCTTTACCCTGATAGGTTAAGAAAACATGCTCACGACTCACTGCTTTGGCGCATTTACCCGCCTACGCCGGAGGCTTCGGCGGGTTAACCCGCCGAAGCCTCCGGCGTAGGTGGGTTAACCCGCATCAGCAGTAGCATGATTTAAATCAGAAAAGGATTTGAGGGGCTTATCCAAAACACGCATTTTGAACACATAACGCTGTTCGCTGGCGGCTTTAATTTCACCAAGTTGACTTTTAAAATCATTGTAATCAAAAATGGCCAACTTATTATCGGGCAAAATGGCCACAATTTTATTCTTTTCGTTGATGTTGAACCGGAAATTTTCCCAAGCGGAAAACGGAACAGTAATCACCGAACGGCTGTCGCCCGTGATCAAAAATACCGTCACGAGCTGTTTAACATTCACCGGAATCGACTCCCCAAAATCAAAATCGGCCATCACATGCATCGAATTCCGCATATTGTAAAACGCATCGCAATTGTGAATGCCAAAACCCGACACCTGCAAACTCCGCATAAAGGCACCCTGAAACGTAACCGTTTGCTCCTGGTTTTTTAACATCGCTACCCCTTTTTCATATTCTGCCATCAACTGGGCATATTGGGCTTTGGCGCGTTCGAGGTCTTTGCCTGCCTTGTTGGGGCAAACGGGAATCATGTATTCACCCGAATCGCGGCTCACTAAAGTGAGGTGATACACATTGGGGGTAGACGTTGGTTCAATGATAGCATCGTCCCAATTGTGACGGAACACCCATTCGTGGTTTGCCGGGTCTTTTTTGGCATCTGTTCCGGCATATTGCCAAATGATGCGGCCCAAATTGGCCAATTCCGGCAGTTTTTTTACATTAATATCAAAATTGAGCGCTGGTTTGCCAGGGTCAAATTCGATGGGTTTGGCAGGTGGAGCAGCAACTTCAACATCCACAACAGGCGCTGACATAAAATTTGGGTTGGGTACGGCGGTTGAAACCTTGCTGTCTAATTCCCAATTGCCGGAATCCGGATTAAAATACCAGAACGGAAAATCGCCGTCAACATTTGAAACTAAATTTACATTTAACATTTTCCCGGCGGCAATTTTCACCTCCTTGCCTTCGCAAAAACCTTTGAGTTCAAACATACCCGCCGTTTGCATCCACTCCTCGGTGCCTTCTTCCATGCGTACTTTCATCGGAATACCGGAAGCGATAATGTCGGCCGCAGTGTGAAATTCGCGGAAAAGCAAATCAACAGGTTTGGTAACAGGTTGGTTGTTTTCATCCACAAAAATTCCGGCGGGAATATCAATACTGGAGCCAGAAGCAAACGTGATTTTGCTCGCTTGGTCGCTGGCTACGGTTTTGGCGATAAAAGGCACATCCAGTTGGGAACTGGGCGGTGCTACTACATATTTTTCGAGTGCACTGTTTTGTAGAGCAGCATTACGAACTTGATTGGCACAGCTGCCTAAAAACAGCGCAGCAATAAAAAGAAGCGGGTAAACAATTGATTTATGCATAATTGGGCAAAAAGTTGACTGGGTGAACGATGTGTTAGGAACGTGTTAAATTGCGGTAATAGGGTAAAGGTGCGTCGATGGAATATATTGCTGCACTGCGCCCAAATATTTTATAATTAACGCAAAGTGGTTATGAAAACAGCTGGCCTCTAATCCATTGAAAATCATTTTTTTATCCATCCATCCTTCAAATCCATATAAATCCGGGTTTAGAATACATGAACACTCACTGAAGAATCACCGTCCGCGCACTGGGCCGAATAAGGGCAAAATATCCATACCCTCCTTCCACATTGGTGGGCAAATTAACCGGCTCGCCAGTCAATTGGCTCAATAAGTTACCACTTCGTTTGTATGCCGCCAAAAACTCATAATACCCCTTCGAAATATTGGATAACGACACCACCAGCGTATCGCCTGCACTACCCCCAATATCCGGTTGATACTGAATCTGCATCCCATCACCATTGTTCTTATCCGAAAATACGTTAAATTGTATTTGATTGAAATTGAACAATCCACCCCCTAACGCGAAATTCTCCGCCAAAGTATTAATATTTGTATAAGTAGCGAGATAATAATTTTCAACACCCATAATATCCGTAAATTGAAAGTTAAAAGTAAAAAGCGTATCACCCAAATTAGGCAAAATACGTTGCACCGGATATACGGTATCCAAAGGTATTTTGGGTAAAAAACGGGTTACCGCACGTACAGTTTGTTGCGTTTTGAAATCGGTGAGTTCCAGCACATAATCTGTTGCCAAAAACTGGGTGGTGTTCAAGGATCCATACACCCCTGGACTTATTTTAAACAAAGTATCCACCGTGCCATTGTACCGAATGATCCCTAAGGCATCGTCTATCAACACCCGATCTATTATATAAGCATCATTCAAATCAATGCTGTCTTCGCCCAACAACGCCGAAAAAGTGCGGGTAAAGGTAAAAATTGCGCCCTGTGGCGGTATCCAGTAGGAAGAGATAACCAAACGCTGGGGCGGCTCCTCAATCGCAATGTCTAAAGGTTCGGGAGACAAATTACACGCCGTATGCAAGGAAATAAAGGCCAACAAGATAAAAAAGGCCCCAAACAAAGGTGTTTTCATGTTTTAAAACTTAAAATTATAAGACAACGAACCGATCACCCCAAACAAACCGCGTTCCTGGTACTTTTCTTTCCCGGTTTTTTCATCAAACACGATACTCACCCGGTTGGGCTGGGTGCGGTTGTAAAAATTATAGGCACCAAAATGCCATTCCCCCTGCCAATGCCTGCGTTTGCGCCCTTTTACCATAAAATCAATGTCCAACCGGTGCGATGCATTCAAACGATACGAATTGCGCAAGGGATAAACCGCCAGCAAATCTACCCCGGAATAGTTCGGAAACGGCATCACATATTTGGAAACAATGGGCGTAAAAGGACTGCCACTGGAATACACCCAGGCAAAAGAGAACCCAAAACGTTTGGTAAAATCGTGATTCGCTACAATGGAAAAATCGTGCCGCCGGTCATAACGCGCATAAAACGGCTTACCGCCATTCAAATCGGGAAACAAACGGGTGGCCCACGACAAGGTGTACCCTATCCAGCCGCTCCAACGACCGCTGTTTTTTTGCAGCATCCACTCAATACCGGAAGCATCCCCTGTTCCTCGTACCAATTCGGCCTCGTAGTTGTCGTTGAGCAACAACCGCGCACCTTCCCGATATTCAATCATGTTGTACAATTTTTTAGAGTATAGCTCCACGGAAACCTGTACCGCCTCGTTTTTTCCAAAATATGTAAACCAACCTACACTCCACTGGTCGCTGGCGCCTGGTCGTACATTTTTCGTCACCGGATACCACAAATCGGTCGGTAAAGCCAACGAAGAACTGGCTACTAAATGCAAATACTGGGTCATGCGCGCATAACCGATCTTAAGCGAATGGCGTTCGTTCAATTGATACCGCGCCGAAAGTCGGGGCTCATAACCGCTGTAAAACACCTGCTCTACCGTAGAACCACTTAAACGCAGGCCAAAATTGATGCGCCACCGCGGATTCACGATGTTATCTACCCCTACATACGCCGCAAATTCCTGATTCAAGATCGCTTTGCTTTTGCGCGCTTTTAAAAAATCGGATATGTCCCCCTGCACGGAAATCAAATTTGGGCGAAAAATATGGTGGGTAAGCGCCGCCCCCATTTTAATCGTTGTGCGCGTGGAAGGCCGATAATCAAAATCAGCTTTCGCCGCATAATCATCAATCGCACTGCGTATTAGGATGTTGTTGCCAAAAGCCTCCCCGGCAATGTTGTACCGAAACTGCGAGCGCACCAGGGTCACATTGTGAAATATTTTTTGCCCCGGATAAATATGGTTCCATCGAGCCGAAATGGTGTAATTGCCAATACGGGTGTCAATCCCAGTATTCAAACCGCTGGAATCCACCGCATTGGCCGCCAAAACATCCCGCCCAAAATAACTCGATAAGAAAAATCGATCCTGCTCGGAGGTTTTGTAGTTCAATTTGGCATTTAAATCATAAAAATAATAAGGAAACTTGCTCGGCGTAAGCCAATCCACCAACCGATCCAAATAACTCCGACGGCCGGAAAGGATAAAACTGCCCTTTTCTTTGACAATCGGCCCTTCTATACTCAAATTAGACGCAATATTGCCAATACTCCCCTGCGCATGCACGCGCTGATCGTTCCCTTCCCGCATCCGAACATCCAAAATAGACGACAACCGCCCGCCATATTGCGCCGGAAATGCCCCCTTGTACAATTCAACATGCTTGATGGCATTGGTATTGAATACCGACAAAAATCCAAGCGCGTGCCCCACATTGTACACCGGCGCTTCATCCAGCAAAATGAGGTTTTCATCGCTGCCACCGCCGCGCACAAACATACCCACGGTACCCTCCCCACCGCGTTTCACCCCCGGCATCAACTGAATGGCTTTGATGAGGTCGTTTTCACCAAATAACACGGGAGTGCGTTTTAACAACTCCATAGGAACACTCAACTTGCCCATTTCGGTGGTTTTTACATGCTCCTGCGCCCGTGAGCCCGAAGCCGAAATAACGACCTGCTGAAGCAAGTTTTCATCTTCCCCCATCCGCACACTCAAACTAACATTGCCGCCCAAACGCAGTGGTTTTGTCAAATTCGCAAATCCAAGATAGGTAAAACGCAATTTACAAGCCCCCGATGGCAGGGTTATCGTATAAAAACCGTACGTATTGGTCACCGTACTTTTACCAGAAAGACTATCCTGTATGCGTACGCCTATGAGCGTCTCGCCCGTTGCATGGTCGTACACATACCCGGAAACAGCAAATTGTTGGGCCTCCAGCGAGGTGGCCACCAACCAAATTAAAAAAACGTATAAAAAGGATTTAGGCATACTTGTGCTATGATTACGAAGCAAATTGGCGTACCTCGTATGCCTAAAACCGATAATCTTAGTCCTTGATTACCTTTATGGTACAAAGATGGCCGCCTGTAAAGATTTGGATGCAATACAATCCAGCAGGCAAATTACCCGCAGATATTTCCATATTCAGACTGCTATTGCCCTGCAAATATTGCAAATTTCGACCTTGCAAATCAAATAAAGCAACTTGTTCGATCGGCGCGTTGGCCGTAATATGCCAACTTTGCGTAGCCGGATTTGGCCAAACTTGCAGGCCTTGTTGTGCTGATTCAACTGTAGCGGTTGGCGCACATTCCAGCAAATTGAGGTATTTCCACATATCCACATCAAAATAAATGGGCACCTGACCGCCGCCTGGCCCATTATAACCACCGTCATTTCCCTGCCGAACAACTACCCAACCCTTCGAAGGTACCACATGAATCTTTTGATCGTTTTTCCCCAAAGCAGCGTACAAATCGGCAGGCGCATTCGAAAACAAACTACCCTGAAACGCAAATTGCACACTCGGCAACATGAAACTTGGCTGCCCGTTCAACCACCACAAATACCCGTAACTCTTGTTCAAAGCCTGCGATGGATGCACCATGTCGTAAAAATACGCGGCATCATGCAACAAGGTATCCGTTCCCCAACGCCCTTGGGCCAACATCAACAATCCGAACCGCGCCATATCCCGCGCCCGACCATATTGCACATGGTCCAACCAAAATCCCTTCATCCCCGTCCGATCCAACACGCTTTGCTTGGTATACTGTTGCAAGGTTTTTCCACTTGCTGCTTCCAATACATCATGTACCAGATGATATGGCGCATTGTGATAAGCCCACCGTGTACCCGCATCGGCTTTATATACCAAACAAGATGGATCGGTACAATTATCCGGCTCGGGCACATTGGGCGTGGCTGGAATATCGTCATCCAGGCCAGTTGTCATGCTTATTTGATGCCGTACCGTAATGAGGGCTTCTTTCGCTGGCGGACAAGTGGTCCAACCCGTGCCCAAATAAGTACTGGTGGGTTGTTGAATATCCAAAATGCCCTCCTCTTGCGCCATGCCTACCAAAAAACCGGAAAGCGACTTGCCTGCCGATGCCCAATACCAAAAAGAATCCTGTTTAAAGGTGCCAAAGTACTTTTCCAACACGATTTTACCATCCTTCAACAGCACAAAAGACTTGGTATTGTGATCTTCTAAAAAATGGTACAAACTATCAATCCGATCTGGACAAAAACCCAGGTTCGAGGGTGACTCGGTTTCCCAGGTAGTGCCTGTTTTAGGTGGAAAATACAAATTTTGACTGACCAACACACTGGTAATCAGCAAAAAACAGAAGACTAAAACCGTAGAACATTTAAATTGCATAGCAAATCGTTTTAAATCAATGTAAAAGAACGACGCTTTGATCACTATAACGGACTCAAGGTTTAATACCCTACCTTAATTTACCAAATTTAAAAATAAAACCCTGCTGATGCGCATCAAAGAAACGTGACGCAATCAGCAGGGTTTTATGCTAATACCAACCCGCTTATTTAAATAGGTCCTTAGTTTTTAACATCTTTAAAAACCGGTGCCACGGGTACCGCAACCTGCTTTTTAGCTCCAAAACGGTAAACAAAACCGGCATTGAGGCTGTAATCAGCAAATGCAGCGTCACCGTTCGTTTGTTTACCCGTAATTTGTTCGCTCAATTGATCGGTATAACTTTGAGAACGCTTACGGTACAAAGCCACCGGAACCGTCACATTAATGCCAATATTGTTGAAAAACCACGACAATCCAGGTTCAGCCGCAACAACAATACCTGGGCGACGGAAACCATTGCTTCCACCGATCAGGTCATTTACCGTTACGCCTTCATAACGCAGTCCAAGGGTAGCCTGAACTCCCTGAAAAACAGCATAACTTGCACCAAAACGCACCAAAAATTGATCAGGCACACTCATGTCATAAGGCGTATTATCGGGTGCCGGCAATTTCCGACCAGAGGTAACACCATTGGTTTCGCGTGGATTGGCTAAGTAAAATGCATTTCCATACATGCCCAACTTTGAGTTTAACTGCCAGTAACCTTGTGCCTCTAAAGAAACACCCCAGCCGCCATCACCCAATTGGATGCTTTGATCTACAAACTTTTCCTGAATGGTGCCATCTGTGTTTATATGAAAATCATCTTTTACCTGATAATTGCCCGAAGGTGCTTTTACCCCTAATCCAATATTTAAATTACCATTGTGGTGCGATTTTGGATCTAACAACCAATATCCGGCACTCAAACGAATGTCTGCCAAACCGCCCGATTGCGTATGGTAACGATTTACGCGATCATGCTCATACAAAGAAGAGCGATCATTGAAGTTAAACGGAAGAATCAAGGTTGCACTCAAACGATCGGTGATGCCGTACGTCAAGTTAAAGTCTACGGAATGCGACAAGTTAATCACCTCGGTGTGTTTTTCAACCCGCTCTTTTTGTTCCGTATCGGATCTATAATGCTTATAAGAGCGGAAATAACGGTAATTTGTTCCAATTTGAAACTGGTGTTTGCCCAACAGCATCGAACCAGATGCACCAGAGCAACCGCCCATCTGACGAATTGCCACACAACCTTGCGCATCAACATGAAGCGCAATTAGTATAAATAAAGAAACGAGCAAGCAGGATTTTGTAAAGTTTTGCATATTCAACAGGATTTAGAATGAATGGTACTGCAAAACTCCGTGAATATCCCCTGCTTGCCCTTAAGATCCGATTAGATAAATATTAGAATCTCCTTAGTTCTCCACATAATACATATCAATCTCGCCTTTGTTCTTCACAGCAATTTTGCCACGGTACTGACATGGAAAATATTCTTTTACCAAATGGAAAGCTTCCCCCGAAATATTGATCTTGCCACCTTCTCCCGCTTGCTCTACCCGTGCTGCTATATTTACGGTGTCACCCCAAATGTCAAATGCAAATTTTTTCGAACCTACTACACCCGCTACAACCGGTCCGCGGTGTATGCCAATGCGCGCATCAAAACGAGGCTGCCCCAATTTATCCCGTGTGGCATTCCATTCAAACAACCACATTTGCATCTCTTTTGCAGCCAAAACCATATTGCGCAACATGCTTCCACCGCCATCAGGTAACCCTCCTGCACACATATACGCATCGCCAATGGTCTTGATCTTCTCAAGTCCATACTTGTTGATGATATCGTCAAATGCCTGAAAGCAAGTATCCAATTCATTTACAAGTTGTTGTGGACTAAGCACTTCTGCAATTTTACTAAAACCTACAAAGTCTGCAAATAATACACTCACATCCTCAAAATACCGGGCATTTGTACGCCCTTTCGCTTTCAACTCATCGGCCACCAAACTGGGCAATATATTCAACAGCAGGTTTTCCGAACGTTGTTGCTCTTCCCGAATGATGATGTTTTTTTCCTGCAAAACCACCGCATTTTGCCGAGCCCGTACATAACTCCAGCTCGCACCCGCCGCCAACAACAACAACACCCCCATAATCGCATAATTGAATTTCCGATTGCTTTCCGCCTCCCGCAACGCCAGGTTCCAGTTCGAAACCTCCAGCGAATCTAAACGCGAACGGTACATCATCGAATCCAAAACCTGGTTTTTCTGCATCAACAACAACTCGGTTTTCATCTGCTCATCCGTCATCGCACTAATATCGGCCTCTCGTTGCGCTAATAAAGACTGCAAAACCTGGCTTTCTTTCAACAAGCGCTCCTCCTCCGCTCGGTTGGAAGCAAGCGGCACACCACCCGAGGAGGGCGTTGGAATATTCGCCACAGCACTAGGGGCCACCACCGTACTAGGCAATGGCGCTGTGCTCGAACCCGTCTGAATACGCGAAATTTGCGCATCAATTTGCGCCAACTCTTCCGAACGCCCCCTGCGTTCTGCAAGCATGCGCAACCGCTGAAGATTGTCTAATTGCAAGGCTTTGTTGCCACTACCACTAGCGCGCAAGAGTTCATTACTTTTTATAAATTTGGGTGCAGCACGATCCCTGCCCAAAAAGCCTTTTTTACCAATCGACATCAAGGCCATACCCTCCCGATTCAAGGCAATGGCATATAATTCCGGCATCTTTGACTGCCGCGCCTCCGAACCCGTTTCCTCTGCCAATGCCTGCGCCTTGCCAAATTCATTCGCCGCCAACAAGACATCTACCAAGGCAATGGACTTCTCGAGTTTTACCGCCCCCGAACTTTGAGCAATTTCCTGTTCCAATTGCTGAACTCGTGCATTCTGTCCATTTAGTGGAACAAAAACCGAAAAACAACAGATTAAAAAGATAACAGATAGGGCAGTTTTCATTTTTTTTAATTTTTCAAGGGTAAAAAGATGTGAATCCACCTTTATTGAAAGATATTTGTAACGAAAAAACAACAGAATAAGATCATACTGTCGTTTTTCTATTCAAAACATATTATAGCCAACACTAAGTGGTTATGAAAAAGGCTGGATGCTAATCCATTGAAAATCAACTTTTTTTATCCATCCATCCTTCAAATCCACATTAATCTTGGTTTACTTCATTTCCAAACCTATAACCAACAAAAAATCTGCCATGTTTAATAAATTCCTGTTCCTGATCGCAATGCTGTTAATGGCAAACCAGGCAATGGCCTTTGACCTCACACGCAGCACCAATAACAACGAATGCGATACATTGATTACCTCCGACGGAAAAATATTTATCGTTCATATTAAAGACGCTAGTACGGAGTTCATTCTATTTACAAAATGCGATGATGCTACCCAGGAAAACTTTACCATCCCCTGGTCGCAAATCGCCCAACTGAAAAAGTATAAAACACAAAACACCACGGATTCTTTATTGGTAAAACCAGTTGCATTTGATAAATTCCCGGTTCAAGTCGTCAAAGATACGCAAGTCCAAATAGTTTGCGATCAAATGGTTTTTAAAGATGGACGCGAAATTCAAGTCCAAGTCGTATCGAAAGATCTACTCTCTTATTATTACAAAATATGCGGCGACGACGAGCACGTATACATGGCACTGATGTCTGAAGCAAAAGTATTTTACGCAACAAATAAAAGTGTTAGCCGAGAAAAACACAATACCTCTGGAAAAACCTGCCTGGTGGTACTACTCTTAACCGTAGGTGCAATTTTGGCTATTATCTTGATAGCATTTTTATTAGCCGGCGGTTAATAGCCCATTTGTATCAAAACAGAATATTGCAGAGCAAAACACTGAACTACATCCTCAGAGACAACACAAAACCACCTGGCAGCAAGGTTATGCCGGATCAACATCCACAATTACCTGCACCTGGCTAAAACCGGACACGCCCTGCATAAGGGCGGTATTATATTGAATCATCATTTTGGTATCCTGAATCAATTGAGCCGATTTTTCCAGTTTTAACAATATGTCCTGGTAATAATATGTGCGGATACGCGCAATTTGAGGCACAACTGGACCTAAAACGCGTTTCCCCAACTTTGCACGCAAAATTTTACCCAAATAAGCCGCAGCGGCCTCTGCAATCCGCTCATCTTTGTGGCGTACCCGTAAAGAAATCAACCTGGAATACGGCGGATAAAAAAAATCGGCACGCTCCCGCAACTCCCGCGCCATAAATCCCTCAAAATCGTTGGCCGCGACCTCTTTTATGACCGGATGCCCCGGATTATACGCCTGCACCATCACCAATCCCTTTTTCCGATGCCGCCCCGACCTGCCCGCCACCTGGGTTAGCAACTGGTAAGCACGCTCCCCCGCCCGAAAATCAGGAAAACGAACCAATTGGTCTGCACCAATCACGCCAACCAAACCAACATTGTCAAAATCAAGCCCCTTAGTAACCATTTGTGTACCAACCAAAATATCTAAACGCTTTTCCTCAAAATCCGTCAAAATGGTGGTCAAATTGTTTTTGGTACTGGCAGTATCCATATCCAAACGCCCAATGCGTACCGTCGGCAAAAAAACCTTTAAGTCATCCTCAATCTTCTCTGTTCCAAAACCCAACATCCCAATCTTCCCACTCCCACACGCCGGACAAACAACCTGTGGCTCAATACGATACCCACAATAATGGCACCGCAAACTATTCGAAAACTTATGATACGTCAAACTAACATCACAATCTTTACAAGTTGCATTCCAGCCACATACCTGGCATTCCATAATCGGCGCATACCCACGCCGGTTTTGAAATAAAATCACCTGCTCCCCCTGCTCAATCGACTGTTTCAACGCATCCAACAGCGGTTTTGAAAAAACACCCTCCATTTGTTTGGTCTTCTGCTGCACTTTCAAATCAATGGGCTGGATCTCCGGCATGGCTAAACCCCCAAAACGCTCCGTCAAATTGACCAAACCATATTTACCCTGCTGCACATTATAGTAACTTTCGAGCGAAGGAGTGGCAGTCCCCAACAACACTTTGGCCTGATACAAGCCAGCCAAATACACCGCCGTATCCCGCGCATGGTAACGCGGGGCCGGATCATTTTGCTTGAAAGAAGGATCGTGCTCCTCATCCACAATAATCAGGTCCAGTTTTTTAAAAGGCAAAAACAAGGAGGAGCGCGCGCCCATTAGCACCGATTTTCCTAAAAACGCACTCCGCCACAATTCAACCCGCTCATTATACCCGATCTTTGAATGATACACCACGATATCATCCCCCAATACCTTCTGCAATCGACTGATCAACTGCGTCGTAAGGCCTATTTCGGGCAATAAGTACAATACCTGTCCACCTTTTTTTATCACATCCCGCATCAATTCAATATATACCCGCGTTTTGCCACTTCCCGTTACGCCATGCAACAAAACCACTTGTTTGTCTTCAAACTGCGTATTAATAGCCTGATATGCAGCGGTTTGCGCCGCCGATAACCCGCCCGCCTCCAATAAATCATCCTCATAACCAGCAATCCGCGAAACTTCCAAATCATACAACTCAAATACGCCTTTTTTAACCATCGTACGCAAAGTCGAATCGCTTACATCCGCTTTTTGCAGCAATGCACTTTTTAACACATTGGGCGTTTGTTTCGACAAATGCACATAAGACATCAACAATTCAAGTTGGCGCTCCAATTTATCTACTTGCTCAAAAACACGGCGCAAAGCCGCTTGATCTGTTTGGTAAGGCGCCGCTAAGCGCACGGCAACTTGCTTCCGTGCCTTGAACTTATCTTGCAAATCCTCCCGCAAAAACAATACACCTTTGGCCAACAATTGCTGAACCGTGGGGAAAACCGTTTTTTTGTTCAAAATTTTGCGCACCGTATCCAGCGAAAAGGATTCCTGTAATAATAAGGCCTCGGCCAAAAGATACCCATCACTGTCCAAATCACTAAAATCCTCCCCATAGGCCGGATTAAATACCAGCATCGTTTCACTGTTCAACTTAAGGTGCGCAGGCAAGGCGGCCAACATCACCTCCCCCAAGGTGCAGCAATAGTAACTGGATAGCCATTGCCAAAGCGCCAATTGCTCCTGGGTAACCACGATAACCGAATCCAGTACCGATAAAATGGGTTTGGTGGTATAAGCAGGCTGCTCAAAATGCGCCCGCACAACAATTCCACTATAAATCTTGTTCTTCCCAAACTGAACTTCTACCCTTACCCCCGATTGTACCATTTCAGCCAATCCTTCCGGAACGGCATAGGTATAAGTTGGTTTGGGCAAGGCAAGGGGTAAAACAACATCTACAAACATGGAATGGCAAATAAGTAAGGGTAAAGCGCACAAAGATACACGCTTATATGCCTAAATACACAAATTTGCATACCGTACATACCCACTCGAAGGACCTGCAAATGGCACTTTGAAAATATTTTCCGCCATTGCAATAAAGATAACATAAAACAAGGTTATTTTTGTGGTTCATTTTATCAATTAGCATATGGAAAACCAACATGTGCTTCATTTTTTTACCAAAACAAATTTTTAATTGGCTTTTAAACCTTTCCGACCCAAACCTCCTGGCAATAAACCACCCGGTGCGCGTCCCGGCGGCGGCGGCCGCCCCTTCAATCGAGGAGTTGTAGCGCCTGAGCATCGCATTAATGAATTCATCAGAGTGCCCGAAGTCCGACTGGTCGGCGATAATCTGGAAGAAATTTCAGAAGCAGTAGGCCAATTGGTGGAAGCATCGATCTACCCAACCTCTAAAGCTCAAAAATGGGCAGAAGAAATGGGCCTCGATCTGGTGGAAATTTCACCCAATGCCGAACCGCCCGTTTGCAGAATCACCGACTACAATAAGTTCCTTTACCAAAAGAAAAAAAAGGAAAAAGAACTGAAAGCAAATGCCGCTAAAGTAGAATTGAAAGAAATTCGTTTCGGACCAGAAACCGGCGAACATGACTTCGATTTCAAACTGCGGCATGCCAAAAATTTCCTCGCCGAAGGAAATAAGGTAAAAGCTTATGTTCAATTTAAAGGACGTGCAATCGTGTTCAAAGACCGCGGTGAACTCCTCCTGCTCCGCTTTATGAAAGAACTCGAAGAACTGGGCGTTGCCGAACAATTGCCGAAATTGGAAGGCAAACGAATGATGGTGATCCTTTCTCCTAAAAAAGGAGGCAAAAAATAAATTTTAAGCACTTTTCCGCTTTTCATTTTTTTAAAAAAAATGATGCAACAATCGTTATTGTTCCATCTGGCGTATTATCTTTGCGCTCCATTTTTCAACTAGTACGATTTGTGTCATGCCGAAAATGAAAACCCACTCCAGCGCAAAGAAGCGATTCAAAGTGACTGGTACAGGTAAAGTTAAACGTAACCGCGCACGTATGCGCCACTTAATGCGTAAGAAAACGACAAAAGCAAAACGCCATCTGCGTGGCGGTGTTATTGTCGATAAAACCGAGCATGCTCGTATCGAACGCCTTTTGGCCATGTAATTGCGCCCGCTGCCCATACTTTGGGCAGCCCTCACTCCCATTTTTTAACGAGAGTGCTGGTAAAAGTATTTGAAGTATCGGGTAACCAATCCCTTAACTCCAAATCCCGGCACTGTACTAAAAAGTCTTTTTATGCCTAGAGCAACCAACAACCCGGCCAGCCGCGCCCGTCGGAAAAAAATTATGTTAGCCGCACGCGGTTACTTCGGCGCTCGTTCCAAAGTCTACACCGTAGCGAAAAACACCCTCGAAAAAGGTTGGCAGTACGCTTTCCGGGATCGTAAGTACAAAAAACGCATCTACCGTCGCCTTTGGATTGCACGTATTAATGCAGCAACCCGCGCAGAAGGTATGAGCTACAGCCGATTTATCCATGCACTGGATCAAAAAGGAATTACACTCAACCGTAAAGCACTTGCCGACCTTGCACTCAACCACCCTGCAACGTTCAAAGCAATTTTGCGCACGGTAAACGCATAAGGATATTTATTACTCCTTTATGGGTATCAGAACGGGGAATCAACATCAATGTTGGTTCCCCGTTTGTTTTGCCCGCATTAGCATACCTATGCTTTCGTCGCTTATTTTTTATACATTCTTCCCTAATTTGCTGCCCGTAACCAAAAAAAGTTAGAACTTAGTGCCTTCTTTACGGTGCACTATTTGACACCAATCCGATTTTTAACTAAACACACACACCAATCTGATTATGAGAAAATCAGTACTGCTGATCCTTGCGATCCTTTTTGCCCTTTCATTTCAATCTTCCGCCCAACAATGTGTGCGCGATTCCTCACTCCTGATGAACGACACGCTCTTTGTATCTCCCGCTCCGTACACCGCAGCCAACCCTAAATACCTGCTTAAAGTAGCATGTATCGGCCAACCTTACGCGCAATCTATTACCATTAAAGTGCCTTCTAGCTTTACCTTCCAAGGCATTCTTTTGAACATCACCAGTGCTAGCCTCGCAACTACCGGCGCCGTTACGGGCCTTCCTACCGGCTTGACCTATTCCTGCGATCCGCCTAACTGTGTGTTTAATGCCAATACACTCGGTTGTGTACTCATCAAAGGCACCCCAAGCAACCCTGCACAAGCACCCGATACCCTCGACCTGTCTATCAAAGCAAAAGTTGTTACCGCTTTCGGACCACTCGATATTACCTTCCCAGGCCCGATCGCTCCAGGCAATTACTACCTGATCCTGCAAACTGCCGCAGGTTGCGTAAGTGCCGCATCGGATGTAAATAATCCATTCTCATCCATTAAAAATGCACCAAACCCTTTCGCCGACCAAACCGTATTCCATATCGAATCCGATCAAAATGGCGAATTCCAGTTTAATGTATTTAACCTCCTGGGCCAAAATGTTGCAACACAAACGGTGCAACTCTCCGAAGGATACAACCAGTTTACATTCAATGCCGAACACTTGGCAAATGGTGCCTATTACTTCGTTCTAGGCAATAAAACCGGCCAAACTACCGGCAAAATGGTGATTTCTAAATAAATCAAGCAATACCTGCATTCCGGGTTGGCCGCAAAACCAATCCGGAATGTCTTTTTAATCCATAGTCTATTGGTCTCTATGAATAGTTGTTGCCTTTCCCAGGCTTTTTATGATCCGCTCTGCCGCCTTCTTCTGCAACATTATTGTTCACCTTTCCTTTTTTACCGATGTGTATGAGACCCATGTTACGCCTATTGCTCCCATTCCTGCTTACCTACACTTTTACAAATGCCCAATCCGGTTGCCCCGGATGCCTCATAACCGTCCCCCCAGGTTTACCTGCCGATACCATCTATTTACCCGCATTTCCTGATGGACAACAAGGCGTACCTTACAATAAGGACTATTCCTTCCGGATGCCCAAAACGACTACGCCCGTAGCAGCCATCGATACCACAACGCCCGCTGGATTGCCCATTTCTAAAATCGAAATCCTCGGACTCTCCGGATTGCCACAAGGCCTGGCCTGGCAACCCAATGCTTTTTCGTTCGACCCAAACACCCAACCCGACGGATGTATCAAACTTTGCGGCATCCCGCAAGAGGCTGATTCCTTTGTTTTAATGGTAAAAATTAAAGTCTCGGTTTTCTTCATTACCCAGGAAGCAGAATTCCCACTCCGATTGTACATCGCCCCTAAAGTGAGCATCACCGAAGGCTTCTCGATGACCAATTTTACCGGCTGCGGTAATACCAAAACAACATTCGTCAATAATATCCCATCCAATAATAAACCAGGCTTTACCTACCGTTGGAATTTTGGCGATAGCACCAGTTTTGTAGGCGAAAACCCACCACCACACCTATATAATACACCCGGAACATACCCCGTTTCCTACCAAGCAATTATTGATACAACTGGGTTTATCCTGCAAAGTGCAACGGTGCTAAAAGTTGATTGTCTCGATCAAGTGGGCATTGGCTCACCCGACTTATATCTTTTATTGAAAAAACCAGATGGAACCTTGTTGTTTGACTCCTCGCCGGATATTAATAACACGCCCCTGCCTTATACTTTCCAGCTAAACCTGCCCATCGGTGCTGGCAATTATGTCCTCGAAACTTGGGATGAAGACTCGGGCGCAAAAGGGGGCGATGACCCCTGCGGCAATATTTCATTCAATATCCTGAGCAATGACACCATTATTTCAGCTGGTTTCAAAGTAGTGCTCAATATTATTCACCCAATAGATACCATCTATGCAATCGATACGGTGCAGGTTTTTGAAGTACCCACCGCGCCTTTCGTAAGTGCACCCAATGGCGAAGTGCGCTGCAGCAATGATCAAATCCAATTGCGCCTGCTTGCAAGCGCCGCGCCCAATTATCAATGGCTACTCGATGGCGAAGAATTAGAAGGAGCAATGGATTCCAGCCTGACCCCAATCATTTCAGGGTACTACCAAGTGGCTGTTAAAAACGAGGACGCATGTGTGGCAACTTCTGATAGCCTGCTAATTACCATAAATAATGCCCCCAACACACCTTTATACTACAACTACAACAACTTACTGTCACTCGAAGATACCTTCAACTTACCCGCTAGTTACCAATTACAGTGGTTCAATAACGCCCAACCAATCGACGGAGCTACCGATGTTCGGTATTGCGCAACAACCGACGGTACCTACGGCGTGCAAATAACCGACCTCGCCACACTTTGTACCGCTTATTACGCAAGCACCATCGACTACGACCCCAATTTTGATTGCACGGTATCTACCATTAGCCCAAGCCTGCAACTATTGTGGATTGCACCAAATCCTGCAAAAGAGTTGGTAACCATACGCCTTCCTGCACAAGTCGAACAACAAGCAGCGCAATTGAGTGTTTGGAATGAACTGGGCCAACTCATAATGTCACAGTCGGTCACACCACAACAAACGACCATAGAACTTGCTACCAGCCAACTACAATCCGGGATGTACCACCTCATGGTCCAAACTAAAGACGGGGTGCGCGCGGTTGCAAAACTGGCTATTTTGAAGTAACTTTATGCTGCTATGAAAACAAAAACTTTGCCCCTCCGATCTATGTTGCTCTTGCTGCTCACTTTTTGGGGGCTCGCAGGGCAAGTAGCCTGCTCTTATACCATCAAAATTAAAGATGGCCGAACAGCATACGAACGCAAACGCTACAGTGACGCAATTCCATTGTTGCAAAGCGAGCTGAACAGCGCAACGACCCGCACAGAAAAGGGTACCCTGGCCTATTTATTGGGGGCATCCTACCGCGCGAAGGGATTGGACGAAAAGGCATTGTCTTATTTCAAGTTGGCATACGATAACAACTATGGCCCCGACGCCCTTAAAGCCTGGGCACGGACACTAAAAAAACTGGAACAATACGCCGCCGCGAAAGAAGCATTCAAAAACCTGGGCATTGAAATCGGTAGCCCCTACGAATTCCGAAAGGAAATCACCGCATGTACCATAGCAGAGGATTGGCTAAAACAAGCCCCCGAAAATGGATGGACCATCGAATCGGCTCCTTTTAACAGCGGACAAAATGATTTTGCCCCAGTGTTGTACACCGACGGACGAATTGTGTTTACCAGTGACCGCGCAATTGGAAAAGAGGATAAGAATTACGCTTGGACCGGTAATAAATTTATGGACTTGCTAATCGTCGGACAAGACGAGGCAAGTCCACAATTTTTTGATACACAGTTAAATACAACAAGAAATGAAGGGGTAGCCTGTTTCAACCGAACGGGTACACAAATTTTCTTTGTACGCGCACTCGAAGCATATAAAGGCGATGATGCTTTTTGTAAAATTTTTACTGCTGAAAAAAATCCCGATGGAGGATGGACACCACCGGTTCCACTACCCTACCAAAAAGAAAAAATCAATTACCTCCATCCAGCCTTATCAACCGATGGAAATACGCTCTACTTCTCCTGCAATGACCCGGAAGGATGGGGCGCATACGACCTATATACAATTACCCGAAATCCAAAAGCAGAAACAGGCTGGGACGAACCTCGACTGCTCAGCCGCAATATAAACACCCCCGAAAATGAGGTTTTCCCATCCATTGAACAGGATACCCTCTACTTTGCATCCGATGGATTACAAGGCATGGGTGGCCTCGATATTTTCAAAACCTTTAAGGTGGATCGCAATGCATGGGCGCCACCCCACAATCTGAAAGCACCGATTAACAGTGGTGCCGATGATTTTGGGTTTATCTCAATACCCAAAAACCCAAAAGACCCAAAAAATCCGTATAAAATTGGCGATTTGGTTCAAGAAGGTTTTTTTACCTCCAACCGACCAGGCGGAAAAGGGGCCGACGATATTTACCGATTTCAACAAAAAATCCCACCACCAAAGCCACCCAAAATAATTGATACCCTCAAAACCGGTCCAGTAGTGCATAAAATTCTGTTGGACGTATACGTGCTGGAAAAAATCTTTACCGACCCCAACAACCCCAATACCAAAATATTAGGCCGAAAACCCTTAAAAAATGCAAAGTTGGTAATGTCGGCCGCCAATAAAAAACAAACATTTACCACCCCTGAAGAAGGCCCCGTGCAAATTGAACTGGCCGAACAAACAGATTATGCATTCTCCGCGAACCTGCCAAATTACCTGGTAAATAGTGCTAAATTCTCCACAAAAGGCATCGCAAAAGACCCCGCTAACCCGATTCAAACCTTTGAATTAGAAATTGTTTTAGATAAAATATTTAAAAATACAGAGATCATTCTCGAAAACATCTACTACGATTACGACAAATGGGATATCCGGCCCGATGCCGAACCTACCCTGAATAAATTGGCCGATGTATTGCTCCAAAACCCAGGCATCCGAATCCAATTGGGGAGTCATACCGATTGCAGGGGAAATGATGGGTATAACCAGGAACTTTCACAACGACGCGCGCAAAGTGCCGTAGAATACCTGATCACCAAAGGCATCAACGAAGACCGACTAACAGCACGCGGCTTTGGAGAAGCACAACCCGCCGCAAATTGCGCTTGCGCACGTTGTACCGAATCCGAACACCAAACCAATCGACGCACAACATTCACGGTGTTGGAATAATTTTTAAAAAATAAGACTGTAGCACCCAACGCCTGAATCAATCTGGCCGTTATACTTTTGTTAATTCCTGGCGAAATGGAATTTTACACTTTTCTGACACGAAAAAAGATGGTACATTTATACCTAAATTCTAAAACTTCCATTCATCAACATCTTCAAATCAATATCCATGAAAAAAACGTTTTCTCCTTACGCCCTGTTTTTTGTATTGGTAATTATCACGGCCTGTAACTCTAAACCGGACTTTAACTTCTTTTATTACACGCCAGAGCAAACAGCAGTATTGGCAAAAACGCTGAACCTGCCAGAAATACCAGACGATTACACCATCGAATTACCGATACACCTGCGCAATGCTGGCCTCGCACCAAGTCAGGTAGAACGCGACAAGGCGATTTTAGGTCGTGTGCTATTTTACGACAAAAAACTTTCTAAAGACGGAACGATCGCTTGTGGTTCTTGCCACAAACAAAATCTGGGATTTGGCGACGACCGCCAGTTCAGCCTCGGTGTCAATAACCAGGTAGGCGAACGTAACTCCATCGCATTGTATTCGGTTGCCAGCTTTGCCGCTTATTATGGTACCGACATCAATGGCGCAAGTGCGATCCCTTTCTTCTGGGATAACCGCGCTGCCACCGCAAAAGAACAAAGCATGGGTTCTTTAACCAATCCGATCGAAATGGACCTGCACATGAGCGAAGTAACCGATGCCGTGCGCAACCAGGATTACTACCAACCTTTGTTTGAAAAAGCATACGGTGATAATGCGATAACTTCGGATCGCGTACTCGAAAGTATTGCCAATTTTGTGAATGCAATGGGTTCCTACAGCAGCAAATTTGATGTGGAAGCGTCTAAAGCGGGCCTATACAATGCTACACAATACGCAAACAATTTCAGTGGCTTTACTGCAACCGAAAACGCTGGAAAAGCCTTGTTTATGCAACACTGCGCTACCTGCCATAGCCATAACATGGGCCGTCCACCACTTACTTTTGCAAATAACGGCTTATATCAAGTTTATACCGACCAAGGTGTAGGTGGCAGATCAAACATTGCAAGCCAAAAAGGAACGTTCAAAATCCCAACACTGCGCAATATCGCCGTATCAGCGCCCTATATGCATGATGGAAGTTTGAAAACTTTGGAAGATGTAATCGAGCACTACAATTCGGGCATAAAACCACATGCCAACTTGCATACCGCTTTGAAAGCGAGCAATGGTACGCCTAAAAAGAATTTTTTGAATATTGATCAAAAAGCACAACTGATCGCATTCTTAAATACCCTGACAGATTTCCAGGCAAGCGCAGATACACGCTTCTCCAATCCGTTCAAACAATAATGCCTACTATTGCAATTCATATCTAAAATATGGAAACGCCCGAATGCTGAGCCTCAGCCGTTCGGGCGTTTTTTTTTAAAACCTTAGATAAATATCCATAAAAACAAGCGGTAATAACAATCACTTTGTACTTTTAACGCCAACAAAACACCACCTAACAATGGCGCACATGAACCCACGCAATCATTCCTTACTAATCGTTTGTCTTGCCGCTGTACTTTGCTGTTACACACAGACTGTATGCTCCCAAACAAATTTTTGTTCTAATGGTATTAACTTCCACCTTTTTAATGAAAATACCAAAGGGATAATCGCTCCTGGTTATAACTTTACCAATCAAGTGAATGGGTTTACAATCCAAGCAGCATATAATCCTTGGAAAAAACTGATCGTAACGGGTAATTTTTTTGGTGCAGCCCAAAAATCAGGTACCGAAAACCATGAGTACAAATATAATAGACAGGTGGAATTCGGATTGGGGGCTTATGAAAACGCCGAAAATCTGCACATGAGCGCGTTAATTGGTGGTGGACTTGGCAGAATCGCATGCCAACTGGTCGACCGCCTTGATTATGATACCAAATTTAGCCGAGTTTTCTTACAAAGTTCCTTAACATACGCTAATAATAGCTTTTATGTCGGTACAGCACTCCGTCTTAATTACCTCAACTTTTACAAAGCCAATGTATCGTTAAATTACATTTATTCAAGTGAAGCTAGGCTACTTGAATCAAGTAATCCATCCCTGCAACCAGAAATAGGAATTATCATTGGAACAAAAAACAGTAATGTCTTTCTTGACTTTGAGTTTACCTTTTTCCAAAGACCCGTAGAAGAGATAGGTTTTAGTCGGACCATGTTTCGGTTCTCCTTTGGGTGCTTTTTAAAAAATGAAAAGCCCAACAACGCTAAAACAAAGAAAAAAGGAAAAAAGAACCTAAAATAAAGCCTTAGAAGGATAAAATAGAAAAGAAGCCCTTGGTAAATGTACCAAAAGCAACCCATTACATATAAAATGTGGAGGTCTTAGAAATGTGGACAATCACATTTTGGCTTGAAAAGGCTACAACCTTCCAATACGACCATACCAACCATCAACAAAAAGAAAACAACGCGAATCCAGTTAATTTTTTTCATGGCTTGAAAATATTTTATAATTTTACAAACGCGAATATACCTTAAAAGTACCAAATAACATAAAATTTAACAAATGCGTGTCGAAATACCGGATACTTCAACCGATCCACCGGCGCAACCTCGAATATTGGTCGCTCCACTCAATTGGGGATTAGGACATGTAACACGTTGTATCCCAATAATTCATGACCTCGAAAAAATGGGGGCACAAGTTTTCTTAGCTTCCGATGGTGCCGCACTCGAATTATTGAAGGCCGAATTCCCACATTTACCCGCATTTACCCTACCCTCTTACCGCATCCGATACGGAACCGGTAATATGGTCATCAATATCGGCAAAAAACTACCGCGTATTCTTTTTGCAATTCGAGCCGAACAATGGGAAACACAAAGACTCGTTCAAAAATTAAAAATTACCGGCATCATTTCCGACAATCGATACGGCTGCTTTACCAAGGTTACACGGAATGTGCTGCTCACCCATCAACTACACCTGCGCATTCCCAATAACTTCCTTCAATGGATGGCAAATCTGGTACTAGGCCAGGCACTCCGAAAATTTGAAACCATCTGGGTGCCCGATATGGAAACACCTCCAGGCTTGTCCGGTGCACTCGCACACGGAACGCCATCACCACACCCTTCCATTCAATACCTGGGTATGCTCTCGCGCATGCAGTATTTTCATCAGGAAATTGAATATGATATTGCGATCGTACTTTCCGGACCAGAACCACAACGCACCCTCCTGGAACACCGTTTGATCGAACAAGTAATCGCATTACCCCTTAAAACAATTGTCATTCGGGGAAAAACCCATTCAAAAGAACACTTCTACGCTGCTGAACATGTCGAAATGGTATCTTACCTGACCTCCAAAGAACTAAATAAAGTACTGCTGGCCAGTAAATGGATCGTCTGTCGCGCTGGATATTCAAGTATTATGGACCTGGTCGTCCTGAGAAAAAAAGCACTCCTCATCCCAACGCCCGGACAAACTGAACAGGAGTACCTCGCCACACAACTTGCCGAAAAGGGCGTTTTCCTTGTACAAAACCAAGAAAATCTTGATTTGGAGCGGGCTATTACACAATTGGAGAATACAACCGGGTTTGCGCAGGACAATTACCCTACTACTTATGACCAAACAATGCTCAATGCCTGGCTCCTGCAAAATAACATTCAAGTAGAAAACTAGACTACTTAGCAGCAACATTCATAGCGCGCTCCAACCCTATCGTCACAAATGCCTTAATGGTTTCGCAACATTTTTCGAGGATATGAGGCAACTCAGCCCCCTCATCAATACTCCATTTACCCAAAACAAAATCAACTTGCTTTCCCTTTGAAAAGGTACTGCCAATACCTACTCGCAACCGTGGGTACGCATCGGTGGCCAATAATGCCTGAATACTCTTCAAACCATTATGGCCCCCGTCCGACCCTTTTGCACGTAACCGTAGTTTCCCAAAATCAAGATTTAAGTCATCCAAAATAACCAGACTGTTCTCAACTTCAATTTTCTCTTTTTGAAGCCAATAACGAATGGCTTTCCCACTCAGATTCATGTAGGTATTGGGCTTTAACAACAATAAAATACGGCCCTTAAATTTCACTTCCGCCATTTCACCATGTGAAACCGCTTTCCATGTGCCTTCCAATTCCTTACACAAGGCATCCACGACATCAAAACCTACATTATGCCGAGTATGATCATACTCAGCGCCGATGTTGCCCAAACCTGTAATCAAATATTTCATTCGGCAAAAATAAGGGCCGGATGTGGTTGCTACAACATCCGGCCCTGTCTGATTTTATCAAAGTTTAAAGCGCTTTCATCGAAATGGCACTTCCGCCCCCTGCAGCCAATTGTAATTTTAAAACATCTCCCTTCTTCACCTTCACTTTCCGGATATTCACTGGATAGGGATTGCTTTCCCAATGTGCATCTTTTCCATCTTCATAAATGATTGCCTCGTAGGTCTTACCCGCCTTCAAGAAATCCAGCCGAACACTAAAATTTCGTGCCTGTTCATCCGTAATACTCCCCAAAAACCAGTTATGGGTACCTTTTTGACGGCGCGCAACGGTCATATAATCCCCGACTGCTGCATTTAAAATTTTTGTTTGATCCCAATCAACTGGCACATCACGAATAAATTGAAAAACATCCAACCGCTTTTCATAATTTTCAGGCAAGTCGGCAGCCATTTGTAACGGACTGTACAAGGTTACATACAAAGCCAATTGTTTAGCGACCGTAGTATGAACTACTTCTTTTTTTGCAGGATCGTAAGTATTCATCCGCGTTTCAAAAATTCCTGGAGTGTAATCCATCGGTCCACCCAAAATACGGGTAAAAGGCAAAATACATTCATGCTCGGGTGGGTTGCCCGTACTCCAGGCATTAAACTCCTGCCCGCGCGCTGCCTCACAAGCCATCCAATTGGGATAAGTACGATGCAAACCACTCGGCCGTACAGGTTCATGCGCATCAAGCATAATTTTGTTTTTGCCAGTAGCCGCTGCAACACGTACATAATGCTTCACCATCCACTGCCCATCATGCCACTCGCCTTTAGGTATGATCTTGCCAACATAGCCTGTTTTTACCGAATTCATGTTGTACTTGCGCATATAATCGTAAGCCGTTTGCATTTGACGTTCATAACTTGGAACAGCAGCAGAGGTTTCGTGGTGCGCAATAATCCGAACACCCTTTTCTTTTGCATATTTAGTCAACACATCTATATCGTAATCCGGGTACGGTTTTGCAAAATCAAACACCTCATCCTTCCATTTGCCAAACCAATCTTTCCAACCAACGTTCCAGCCTTCAACTAAAACGCCATCAAAACCATATTTAGAAGCAAAATCGATGTAACGCTTTACATTTTCAGTATTAGCGCCATGTTTACTTGCTGCTTTACGGCCGGTAGCACTCATCATGTCCTGGGTAGCTTCATAATCCCAGGTCGCCAACCCAACGTGCATTTCCCACCAAACCCCTACATATTTTTGAGGCTTGATCCAACTTAAATCGCCCTCCAACTTGCATGGTTCGTTTAAATTGAGGATCAATTTGGATTCCAGGATACCCGCAGCGTCTTTGCTCAATAGAATTGCCCGCCATGGCGTATTGAATGGCAATTGATTTACACTCTTCACCGCAGGGTCAGCAGATGGAATCAAACTGGCAGAAAACTTATGCGTTGTATTATCAACCCGTAAATGCAAAGCAGCAAAATCAGTCAACCCGGCTTCTGCTATAACTATATGGTGTCCATTGTCCATTTTCATGGTAATGGGTGTTTGCACAAGTTTGGGATCAACAATATGCTGCGTAGCGATGGCATGCTC
>Ga0247843_1001740_pt1 | contig 42520 bp, 46 predicted proteins | sample LaCruzMarch2017__FD_192420 | JGI IMG/M metagenome (GOLD analysis project Ga0247843, IMG submission 192420) | Freshwater microbial communities from meromictic Lake La Cruz, Castile-La Mancha, Spain - LaCruzMarch2017_8m | ecosystem: Environmental > Aquatic > Freshwater > Lake | place: Spain...
TTCATAAATATATTTTATTATATAACATTATGTTTTTAAATAACAATTAATTATATTTAAAAACAATTTTATGTGATAGCACATTTCTCCTTTTTTTGTACTTTTTATCCGTTTTAACAGTTTTATCAGTTTTATCAGTTTTATCAGTTTTATCCGTTTTTTTCCTTATTGTAAACATATTATATGTTATATTTTTTGAATATTTATACCATATTTCTTTTGGAACATCATCTTTTGCTAATATAGATCTATTCATTTCTGATCTTGTTAAAGTATAATCATCGTTTGAAAGTTTATTTATATTTTCTTTACACATGATTTGTTCTGCAAATTTTTTATATTTTTCAAGTTTACTTTCAAGTTCGGAAATTTCCGATTTTGTAGAATGCCATCTTTGTAATAGAGTGTCTATATCTTTTTCATTATAATCCATTTATTGCAACAAAAATAAATTAAAATTATTTTTTTAAATATGTCATATAAAATAAGTCTTGTTAAATCATTTTTAATAACTGACTTAAAGACAAGGCTTCTAATATAAAAAATGACAAAGACAAAGACTAGCAAAGTTGTAAAGCAACAAGAAGTTGCAGATTCGGTTAAGGATGATGAGGTTAAGCAAACTACCAAGAAGGCAGTTACGAATAAGGTAATTAAGACAGAGGAGGTTGTAGAAGATGAGCTAGAGGAAGAGGGTGATAATGTTGTAGATAGTACTGATAAGAAGAAGAGAACTTTACCAACAAGAGATTCAGTAATTGCATCTTTTGACGAGCTTATCGAGTCTATTGAGAAGGAGATCGAAGTTTTGAGAGATAGTTCAAATAAGACTAAGGGTGTAAAGTTTTTGAGAACTCTAGGGAAGAAGTTGAAGGGGCTTAAGGGGCAATCTACTCGTATTATTAGCAAGAGAAATCCGTCACAGAGAAAGACTGGAACTAATACTAGTTCTGGATTCTTGAAGCCGGTTACTATTTCAAAGGATATTGCTAAGTTTGCGGGATGGGATGTAAAGGAGAAGAGATCAAGAGTCCAAGTAACTAAGAGTTTGTGCGAGTATATCAGAGAGCACAAGTTGCAAAATGAGAAGGACAAGAGACAAATTCTTCCAGATAATAAGTTGTGCAAGTTGCTAAATTATGATCCAAAGACGGCAACTCAGCCACTTACGTATTTCCACCTACAAAGTCTCTTGAAGCACCATTTTATCAAGGACGGAGGTGATGCAATTACTGCTTAATTGTAATTCTAATAAAAATTTTATTATTAAACTAAATTTCAGTTTAATAATTAATTACAAAATCAACTCTAAATTTGTATCTCTTTTTCAACTAATATATCATCTGTGATTTCTAACAACTCGTCAATTGTTTTACCTGTTTCTTCTGAGATCTTAATAAAACAATCTATGGTAGTATTTAAGTCTAATTTTAATGTGTTTATTATTTTATAAATTTTTTTATACTCTTTAATATCCATCGGGAAAAAAGGGCATTTTATATTGTTTTTTACCCTTTTATTTATTATATATTGGGTAGTTAGTACTTGAGCTTCTAAACTTCTATGATATTCACGAGATACATCATCTATATATTTAGGAGTTAATTTATCCTTAAAATAATTTATATAATTTTTTAAGTATATTTCAATCTTATTTTTGATAATCTCTTTTGTATTTATATTAAGATCTTTAATATCAACTTTTTGAAGATGTTTTATAATATCATTTTTAATATTTAAGAAATGTTTTTCTGATAATAGTTTATACTTGTATACTTTTTCAAAAAGAATTATCTTATTATATATAGCAGACAGTAAATTTATACCTTTCATAATACTAATATATTCTTCAAAATAGTTTTTTTTAATTCTCCATTTAAATGACTTCATTATCTTATACGAATCTTGTATATAATATTTATACATATTATGTTCAAACTCGTATTCGTATTTTCTATCTATTGCAGCCAAATCTATCAAACAAAAATCGTCTTTATATTTATATATAAATTCAAAAACAGGATATTCAATTGTAATAATATCTAATAAAAAATATTTAGTATCTAACTTTGAAATATATCCTTTCTTTATATCATCTAGAGTCCATATTAATTTCGAATAATCGCTTAATTCATTCTCAACATCTATTAAGCAATTTATTGATATAGTATCGGAAAATAGTTTATTTTCGATATAATCATATACTTTTTGAGGTACTATATTCATATTTTTAAAATTTGAATACCATTTTTTTACTGTTTCGGGATCATAATCACATCCTCCGTCATTGTCGATTTTCCAAGGTAATATAAATTCCTTTTTCATACCTAAACTTAATTGTACAAAAATAAATGATCTAGATTTTTGTATTTTATCTATCATTGTGTTTATAAAATACTGACTATATTTTACATTACATTCCATATCTATATCGGTTAAATATATATTATCTATTGTACTAAATAATTTATAGCTTCCCTTTATTTTTATTGGAAAATTTCTATTTATAGTTAACTCTAATATATCTTTTTTAAAAGCTTTATCAAAGTCTTCAGTTTTGATTATCATTTATTAAAAGATATAAAAAAATGAATTTATTTTAAAGAATTACTTATAAAATTCAGTATGAAAATCATTTCGTTTAACACTATGTATATAGATTATGAGAAGAAATACAACCCAAATTCAAAGATTTTAAAAGACTATCCGGATGAAAAAAATAGACTGTTAAAAATATGTGAAATAATTAGTAAAAATACTACTAATGATACTATAATATGCTTACAGGAATGCAGTTCATTATTAGTATCTATGTTAAAAAATAAAATAGATACACAATTTACTATATTTTCATTTGAAATAGATCTAGATATATTCTTAGTGACTATAGCCCATAATTCATTATATTTCAATGATGAATTATTACCAAAAAATATATATGAAAAATTTGCACATGGTTTCTTGATAATTAGCAATAATGATATAAGAATTATAAACTGTCATTTAAAACCTAAATTTGTAACAAAAAATAATGATTCATTTTTGCTTATTAAAAACAGTTCACAAACTAAAAAGTGTATTGTAGCAGGAGATTTCAATGATAAATCCAATATATTTAAAAATTATTTAGAAGGATATACTATACCATATTTTGGTCCAACATATAAAAATAATAAACACATAGATTATATTATATTTAATTTTAAAGATAATTGTGAACTTAAATATGAAGTTAAAAAACTAAATACTTATTCAGTTTCCGATCATTGTGCAATTTTTTTAGAAATAACAAATAATAATTGAATTTTATAAATAACTTGTATGCTAGTCTGTGTATGACTTATAATATGAGCAAGAATATTCAGAATAAATGTGTAGATTGTAATAGTCTATTTACATCTAATAAAGAATTCAATAGATGTTTCGGATGCCGGAAATCATGGTATAATAACCACATTAAAAAATGTTCTGTATGCAATGAAACATATAGAACTTTTTTAGATAATGGAAAAAGAACATATAGATGTTTTAGATGTTCAGACTGTGATTTCAATAAGTGTCGAATTTGTAATAATAAAACACATATTAAGAATGAAATATGTAGCATTTGTTATAAAGATGGTGTAGACCGTACTTTGAGTGTTCTAAATTTAGAATATATATAAAATATTATATCTTTTATGAAATGATTTTTCTTAACTAAATTAAAGTTAAGAAAAATATTTATATTTTTGAATACTAAACACGTTTTAATTATCGTCTTCGACTTCTAACTTTTTTCATTGGTGATCTTCTTTTGATTGAACATCTTTTTTTAAGTTCGCTTTTACTTATTTCTCTTGCTGTTCTCGGAGATTTGGATGTTATACGTTTTCTAGGTCTGCAATATGGATACTGTTTTTTCCAATTAGATAAACTTAATTTCGGTCTACCACAAGGTACTATTTTTGGGAGTTTACAGACATTTATCCATTCTTCTGCGTACCAACGTGATAATCCTTTTTTAACTGATTTTTTACCACCTCTATATGTTCCACCTCTTCTTTTATATTCTTTAACTAACCAACCACTTGCATATGCAGATGGCCATACTTTGAATTTTCTTTTAGCTTCGGCTTTAATTTTGTCATAAAGACTTTTATTTGTAGGAACAGATTTGCTCATTTATTTAATAAAATATATTTTAATTATAACTTTTTTAATCTAAAGAAATACTCCATAATTCTCCTACATTATTCCATTTAAATTTAGACCATTTTATCTTTTTATCTATATCACTGTAATCTCCTCTTTGAACTATTCTAGGTTTTTTGGAAATATAATATTTACATTTTTCTGAAAGTTTTGCAAATTCTATATCAATAGGTTCTGTATTAGAAATAGAAGACAGTATAATATCATAAAAATTATCATTTATTATGTATGCATGTGCGCAAATTACTTTTCCAAGGATCCATTCGCCTTCATTTCCGTATATATAAGTACACAATCCTCCAAAATATAACATATTATAAAACTTTGGAAACTCAATATTTAAATCTCCTACAATTTTAATATCATCTTCAAGTATCATAATATTTTTTAACTTATTTTCTTTTGCATACTTAATTATAGATAAATGAGACTGTAAACAGCCTATAACAGGATTTTCATGTAAGTCAGCCTCAAAAAATTTGAAAGGATATGGAAAATTTTCTATCATTTTCTCCCTTCTATCATGTCTTGATTTTAAATTTATACATACTATTTCATCAACAATACCAGGATATAATTTAGGTTTGTTTTCATTCATAACTGCATGATTTATAGTCATTTCACTATTTTATTTATATAAATATTTTTTTAAATATAATTATGATTTGAGGACATAAATATATTTAAATATTTTTATTAAATATATAAATAAAATGTACATCATCATATCTTTAATATTTTTATGCGCGATTATTGTATACTTCATATTTTATTGTTTTGATTTTGACTTTGAATGTAACAATAGATTTCATAAATTGAAATCAGATTCTTGTTATAAGTCTTTACTTTCAAACTACTCAAATATAAAAAAATGTACACCAGATAAAGTCGTTGTTTCTTTTACAACAATTCCATCTCGAGTTTCGAAAATGAAACCAATGTTAAATTCTTTACTTGATCAAACAGTTAGAATTGACCAAATTGCTTTAAATATACCAGAAGATGTAGATTATGATATTCCAAAACAATGCGAAGAAACATGTAATATATATAGAACAGGTAAAGATTATGGAATTGGAACTAAATTTGTTCCAACAATATTACGAGAAAGCGATTCCGGTACTAAAATAATTTTAGTAAAAGATAATGTAGTATATGGAAAAGACTTTATTGAGAAACTACTTACGGAATCAGATAAACATCCTGAAAAATGTTTATACATAGGAGATAAATTCGAGGGATCAGATGGGATATTAATAAAACCAGATTTTTTTAAAGATGTAACACGGAATGAATGTAATGATAAATGGTTAGAAGAGAATATAAAAGCAGATAAGAAAAGTATTTCATATAATAAAAATAGAAAATTAAATAATATAAAATAATATATTGTTTATAACTGAATATGTAATTTCAGTTCATAACTATTTTCTTAACCTAAATTTTAAGTTAAGAAAATATATATTAAAAATCTAGAGATTAGAATTACGTTTAGACTTACGTTTAGACTTGCGTTTAGACTTACGTTTAGACTTACGTTTAGACTTACGTTTAGACTTACGTTTGGACTTGCGTTTAGACTTGCGTTTAGACTTGCGTTTAGATTTTTTAGCTACCCCATCCATTTTTGACTTCTTCATTATGATATAGCAAATATTATTATCATAGTTTTTATATAATTCATATTCTATTTCATCTTCAATATAATTTTCTATACTGATATCAGTATAGTTATTTTTTTCACTGTCAAAACTTAATTTATCATAAAACTGTACACAATTTTCTTGAGTAGAATCGAAAGATTTTGGATTATTAATCCAACTTAACAAATCTTTAATTATTGTATGATTAGTAGAATCAGAATTTGTATTTATTCTGTAATATTTATTTTCTTTGACATACATTTATTATATAATAAAATTAAAAGAAATATTAAAAATTATTTAACTATGCACATATATTTTCTTAACCTTGATTATAGGTTAAGAAAATTTTAATGATGTAAATTTACAGACTATAGGTTATAGAAACTTATATATCTATCAACATCGTTCTTATTTTATAATTTTTAATATCACCATAATATGACTTATAAATACTGCTATTATAATGCGGTATATAAATATATTTAAATGTTTTGCCATGTGTATTTCTCCTTGAATCCCTATCGTCAATAAGATGTGAGTTTTCATTATGCAATTTTTTCACATCATCTAAGTCTATAGTTGGTAATAAAACAATACCTTGCCAATCATTTTTTTTACCATCTAAATCAATTTCAACCTTTTCTGGATAGAAATGTTCTATTGTCGGATCTTTATAAATATTGTCTAAAGGGCTAGGTAACAAATTAAAGCTTTTCGGATGTAGTATACACAATAACTGTTGGAATGGAAGTAATGGAATACTTGGCTCGTATCTTGGAAAAATGAAAGTATCTATATATTTTGCAAGAATGTATGTAGATGGAGCGTAATAATGCGGATAATTCCAATTCCAACTTGGTACGGTATTTGTGTAATATGTAATGACAAATTGTAGACCCTCAAGATAAGAATGACATATTCTTTCAAGATTTGCATTCTTGGTTGATCCAAAATACTTTTTACAATATTCTTTTCTATATTTATCTATATCTAAAACATAAGAGTTATCCTTAAATTCGGCACATGATTCTAATAGTTTATCTTCAAAATAAACCTTTTTATTCTTGAGTTTGTGTTCTAAAACAGGTTTTTCATATTCAGACATAACTTGTAGAAATATCTTCAATGGGATTTTATTGAATATTACAAGATCTCTATCTGTTCGTGTTGTTATATGCCCATTAAATGTACATACATCTCTATACACATTTAAAATAGTATCAATACCACCTTCAATAATTTCTATCCCGGGAATATGTGGAATAAAGTCATTTCCAAGCATAAAACATAAGAATACAAAATCATCTATAGCATTTTTTGTGGAATAATTACCAGACCATCTCATTATCTCTGATAATTGTAATGCTGTATGTCCTATATTTACAATTAAAAATTTATCATTTTCATCTCTATCATAGAAAGTGTTATCTCGTAACACATAAAATTTTTCTATATGTGTTGCTAAAGATAACATTATCAAATCTGCATCATTACCCATGATTACATAACTTTCATTTTTTCCTCCATATTTACGGATAAAAGACATACCTTTCTGTTCGCCTTCGCTCGGTACTTTGTCGTTTGAAAATATAACTTCTATTTTTTGCCAAGCTTGATCTTCAGTTATGCGTTTTTTAATATACCAATCAACGTATTTACCTAAGCTATCCATAAACTTAGTACCAGGAGAAATACTTGACGTATCGAATGACGTGTCATCTTCTTCACGATCATTAGCGCTTCTATAACGACGTTGTCGTTGTTGATTTAATTTACATTTAGGTGCTGGACCATCAACCATTAAAATAAGTCTCTTTGATGGTTTTACAACTGACAATAATTCTTCTATATTTTTACATACATCTATAAATACATCAATTTGCTTCTTTGGTTGTTTTTTATAGTCAAGAAAACGAATATTACGTTTAAAATTACCATATTCATATATTTTTTGTGTTGAATTATGAAATAATCCATTCATATCGATTATTAAATTATCAATGGGGATATTTAAGTCTACAAAAGTTTTATCCTTTTTTAGGTTAGTTATACTAGTTCCAAAGTTTGTTCGGAACCAATTATTAAAGAATTGTGCGATACCCATTATGTTAATTTATATGGTTTTTGTATTTTAAATATTCATTTTTTTATGTAGAACTAAAATTTTAGTATATAGTCGCCTTTTTGATGTAAATTTGCGCAAGATTAAATTTATTTTTTTTAATTAAATAAAATATTTTGTTTAATAAATGAAAACAAACGAATTTTATTGCGTTGCCAGTAGAAAAAAAATTCTTATTGACTCAGACAACATATGTGTTGTAAAATTAAAAAACGGACGTCATGCTCTAAAAGCCTACTGTAAAAAATACAATTATTATTTAATAAAATTTATAAAAGACGACAGTGTTTCTAGTATGAAATCTAAATTTGGAAAATGCAGTCCTAAAAAATCTAGAAAAAAGTCTAAGTCTAAGTCTAAGTCTAAGTCTAAGTCTCGTTCTAAATCTAAAAAAAGGTCTAGATCTAGAAGATCTGATTAATCTTTGGTCTCTATTTTAATCTAACTTTACATTATTAAGTTTTTCTTAACCTAAAATTAAGGTTAAGAAAAATAGACGTTCAAAATCTGCTTACTAAAGATTAGATTATAAGACTGCTCTACATACAGGACATACTTGTTTATATTTTGCCCATTCTTTTATACAATCAGTATGAAAAATATGATTACATTTTGTAATTGAAACCATACAATCTTTTTCATATTCTACTGTACATATAGTACATTCTTTATTATTATTATGAATATCGTCATTTAAACTTGAAAATTCGAATGAATCAATTATTAAATTATAATCAGTTTTTTCAATATAATCAGTCTGGTCTGCTTCAAAACTTTGTTCAGCTATAAAATCAATTGGATCGACAATAATTGGACTCAAAAAATTAATCATCATATCTGTTAGACTAAATTCATGGTCATTATCGTTAAAATCGTTAAAGTCATGCCATATAGAAGATCTCATGTTTATATTATTTAAGTGATCTACAATACTAATATTTTGATAAGTTTCATTCTCAATTTCATTCTCAATTTCATTCTCAATTTCATTCTCAATTTCATTCTCAATTTCATTCTCAATTTCATTATATATATTAATATTACTAATCTCGTCCCATATAGAACTTCTTGTATCTCTAGAATTTAAATGCTGTGAAAACGTTGTATTATTTCGTAGGATGCTTTGTCTGGAAGACGGGTTAAAAACAGCTTGTATTAAATTATTTATTATTGTATTGTCTATGATAGGTTCTTCATAATCTTTAAATTCTTCAGGGTCATTTGACATAGCTTTTATTACTTATAGCTATAATTTTTTAAATTCAATTTTTATTAGTGATTATAGCAAAATTTAAACTGTATTTTATCTATAATAATTTTATATTTTTCTTACTATAAAATCCGGAGTAAGAAAAATTAAATATAAATTTACTGATTATTTATAGTATAAGGTTCATCTAGCAAAGCATTTATATTTTTATTTAAAGATTCTTTTACGCTGTATTGTACGATATAAATCCCAGATATCCAAAACAATAAATTGAAAAAAAAGAAAACCATCATATCTGATGTTGTATAATTTTCACAATTACTATCGAATAACAAAGATACTCCAACTATTAACCATATAACATTCATTATATTGATACTGTAAATAATAACTCTAAGACTTAATCTATATATGTTAAGTTTATTTAATGAAAAATAAATAAAAATTAAAAGCGTAAGCATTATGGAAAAAATATTTTTTACAATTAACCATTTATATAAGTCAATATCGCTTTTATTATCTAAATTATTTCCACATAAAAGATATTCTTGATTAATTTCGCTAATTATAAACTCGATTGTTGGTATTAAAATAAGAAAAATAATTAATAAATTTTTAGTTATGTATTCACGGTCCATTTTTCTTTTTTATGAAACACCCTTTAACAAAATTCATTTTTATTTTATGTACTAATACACAATTTAATATTTATCATTTAACAGATAAAGGTTAAAAATATCTAATAAAATTAAAAATATATTAATTAATAAATGTTTAATAAAAGCGAGAAATATATTGAAAATAATTCATATTTACCTTTGTGTATGTTAATAGGAGTAGCCTTGATTTTATTCATTATATATAAATTTTTCGGAAATTTTATTGGGAAAATAAAAGAATATTGGACTAAAGATCCATTTATCTCTCTTTGTATTCTGTGTATTATTGCTATTATAGTTATAGGTGTTTATAAAATGTTATTTAGCAGTAATAAAGGAACTTGGTCAAGTTATTTTTTAATACCAAATACAAATAATTCAGAATATACACTCAAACAACCGCAAAAACAAGGTAGAGATAGTAAAGGCGAAATAGAATGTAGAAAAGTTTTAGAAGATTTATTTGGTACACCATTTGAAAAAGCTAGACCAGATTTTTTAAATAATCCAGTAACTGGTGGAAGTCAAAATTTAGAATTAGATTGCTATAGCCCATTACTTAAATTAGCAGTTGAATATAATGGGATTCAGCATTATAATTTTACACCATATTTCCATAAAAATAAAGAAGCTTTCCATAATCAAAAATACAGAGATGAACTTAAAAGACGAATGTGTATAGATAATATGATTACATTAATTGAGGTGCCATATACAGTGAAAATAGAAAACATCAAGAGTTATATAATAAAAGAATTATTAAAACATGGGTATGTCACTACACATTGATTTATTTATCTTTTCAGCAATTGTATAAATAAAAGGTGTTTTACCCTTTATTGTATTAAAAATTTTTATAGCTATTTTTTCTTCATTTATATAGTATTTATCTTTTTCTATTTCTTTTTCCCTTACATCAACAACTATATTGAAAATTTTTTCAATAAAAGGATGTTCAGTAAATAAAATTTTTAAATTTTCTCTATCTTTTTCATATAATATATTTTCTAATTTTTTAAGAATATTTTTTTCATCTACTGTAAGATACATTTATATTACTAATTAAAATCATGTTTTTAGAATATAATTTAAAGTTAAAATACTTTCTTAACCTGTTTTTAGGTTAAGAAAAATATGTATTCAAAATATATTTACTTTCTTCTTTCTTTTTCTTTCATTGAATCTCTTAATTTCAAAGATGGTGGAAGATCATATTCTTTTCTTTCAGGTAATTTATCATCGTCTTCGTCATGATCGTCTTTGTCTTTTTTATCTCTGTTGTCTCTGTTACCTCTTTGTTCTTTATTATCTTTGCGTTTATAACGTCTTCTATCTTCAGAATCAGACGAGCTAACACTTTCATCTTCTATGTCTTCATCTGAATCAGTAACTAAATCTTCTGGATCAATATCCTCGTCGTCGATAAAATTTTCGATTAGACCATAACCAAGAATATCAAAAACTTTTCTAATTTTCTTCTTATTTTTATCTCTCTTTTCAAATTCAAAATCTATTATTTTGAGTTTTCCATCAAATTTACGATGGAAAGAACAATGATTTAACTCCACCTTTGTCATTTCTTTTGCAGTTTGTGCAGATACATAATGCTCTAAATCAAGATCAAAAGTGCTCATATCATCCAATATATACCAATCAACTTTTTCTAACTGATCTTGTAAAAATTTAAGATTGTCTTCATTACCCTCTACTTTGATAAAATACATCCATGATTCCATTTCTTCCCCAGAAGTCTCCATTAAAACAGCATAATCTCCAACCATATTATGCGATGATTCGTGTAGTTCGATTGTCATTTTTATATATAATTTCAAGTTTTTTAAGTTAGTTTTCTGTATTTTCTGTCATATTACTTTCAAAAGAACTTACATGTGATAAATTACTAATATAACTATCATCTTCATTTACAATCGATATTTCTGGTATATTTTCAGTAGAATCATAATATGGATTTTCAGATTTTCCTATTAGAAAAGTAACAAGTCCTATATCTGCATGCGTTATTTTTATTCTACCAGCGTGAATAGCTAAATAATTTGCATTTCTTAATATATTTGTTATATACTGTTCTATGAAATACTGTAAAACTATAAATACATGTTTACTTATTTTAATAGGTTCATTATAGTTATTTGTTTGAAAAATTTCTCTAACAAACTTATCAAATGATGATTTTGAAAATATTAATAAATCACTAAATTTCTGTTGTTTTCTTATATTCCGCAAAGCAACAGTGCCACAATGAAATCTTCTATTTTTCTGTTTTATTGGGTTTTTATTTAATTTATTCAATAAAAATGGATGTATAAACGGTACTACTCCTCCTCCTAGTAAATTTATATTAAATTTTGTAAATAAATTATCAAGTTCTTTATCTGTTCTGATAACAATTTCAATATCTCGAACTGTTATCCTTACTCTTTTGTTATAAATACAATTATCACGTGCGAGAACGAGTATCTCATGCGTTATGTACTCCAAAACAGATGCTAAATAAACAGGGGCAGAAGTAGAAACCATAATTTTATAATAACCAAATTTTCTTAAAAATTTTTCAGCTAAAGAAGGTGGAAAAATTATACTAGCCTTGTCTTGTTTTGTATTTCCCGGCTTATTGTCTTTAAAATTAGAAACAGATTTATTACCTTCTAATATAGAATTATTTAATAATTCTCCAGATAAGGAAATTTTAATAGCACATGCAACTTCTTTTTCGGATATTGTTTTTTTATCCCGTAAAACACACATATTCATTCCTATTGATGATATTTTTTTAGCTATTATACATAATATACTATTTAACTGTTGTTTTGCATTTATTGTCATACTGCTTTTCTCGCAAATTTGTTTAAGTACCTTTAGTATATATATTTCAAAGAAATGGTTTTTCTTTTTTGTGAATATTTTATGATTATCCATTTACAATTATAAGCAAATGTTTTTAAGTTAAATTAAAATATTTATTATAAGATAAATGGTACTTAAAAGAATAAAATCAAAAAGACGAAAAACACCTTCTAAAAGACGAAAAAGTTATTCTAAAAGACCTGTATACAAAAGAAAATCAACTAGAAGACGTGTATCTAGAAGACGTGTATCTAGAAGACGTACACCTAAAAGACAATCAGTTAGACGAAAAATAATTTACTATATAGACGGTAAACCACCTCATAAATCAAAAAAAATATTATATAAAAATAAAAATAAAAACAAATCTCCAAAAATACCTAAAAAAGAAAATATTGAAATTCAAAAATTAAAAGAAGAAAGAGAACAGTTAGAACAAGAAAATAAAATAAAAACTATGGAGAAAGATAACTTAGAATTAAAGAAGAAAAACTTAGATTTAGAAAAAGATAAAAAGAAACTCGAAGAAAGTGTTAAAAAAGAAAATGAAAGTGAAAATACAGGAGGTAACACAAATAAATTTATGGAAGGTGTAAAAAATGTGTATAATGGTTTTGTTGAAATATTCAGTTAAAAGTTAGTATAATTTTATCATAATCAGTTTCTTAACCTATAATTAAGGTTAAGAAAATAAAGTAAAAATACATTATTGGTCAATGAATACTTCTTTAAATTTTTTCATTACTTTATCAGGTGAAAATTCTTTATAACAATTTAGATCTGTTTGTGCATACTTCTTCTTGTCAAATGTTGTAAGTATACTATATAATTCATCTTCTGTCTTGAAATAAATTCCTTTATCTCCAAGTATATCTAAATGACATCTATTCCAAACATATCCATTATATGCAATTATTGGCTTATTATTTACGCTAAATTCTCCAATAGATAATCCAAAAGTATGACCTAAATTAGAACATTCTAAATGAGCATCGCATGTTTGAATAAATTTATTCTTATCATCGTCATTTATTATTTTATCTAAGAATTTAACTTGATTATGATTATCAAATTGAGGAGTATTTATAAAAACAAAATATATATTATCAAACTCACGTACAACTTTTCTAATTGCTCTATACACTTCTTCAAGATTAAATGTATCCATACCTCCATATCTTCCAAAAACTATAGCATTTTCAGGTATTTTTAAAGAAGTTCTTAAATTATCTCCAGTTTTAGTAGGTTCTAAACCTATCATATGTGGTACATAAAGAGATTTTCCAAATTTATTTGCCAAAGTTTCAGAAACTCCCGCAAAAACATCTCCATGTGGTTCTGTTGCGTCAAAAACATAATGTACCACATTTTTTATATTTTTAAAAAGAAAACCATCGTTCTTACCATATTTTATATCATATAAAATATCATAACCATTTCTGTCAATAATATCCTGAATTTCTTGTTTATTATGTTCATCATAAAAATGTATTTTGAATCTATTATTGAACTTAACAAATGCAATGGTATCTGTTTTAGGATTGTTTATCCTCGTTAATATATAACTTTCATTATTAAGTATCTTTTCATTATAATGAGCATAATAATATAAGGCATTGCATGTACCTCTAACATCAATTTGGGTAGTATGAAAAAGTATTTTAACCATCTGTTTTATATAATAAAATACTCTTTTTAAACTGTTTCTTCATTATTTATATATTTTCTTAACATCAAATTCAGGTTAAAAAATTGATTTATATTTTATACTACTACAGAATTATTATATACATGAAAAGAAGCACAGGCGAAAATATAGCACTTTATAACTTATTAAAGTATGTTAAAAAAAATGATTTAGTAAATGTCAAAAATGTAATCGAGTCAGAAGATGGTAAATTAGTCATTAATTCTTTTTATAGTGATAATTATAATAATCCTCTTATATTAGCTTCAAAAAAAGGTTATATAGATATAATTGAGGTGTTGCTTAAAAATGGAGCTAACTTTAATTTAGAAGATAAAGAAGGTAACACCGCGATAGAATGTATTAATGCTAAAATACAATATTCAAATACAGAAACAATTAAAAATTTTATCGATTGTAAAAAAATGTTATTAGAGGCAGGGGCTATAATAGATAGACCAATTAAAGGTGAAAAAAGACAAAGATTATTAAACTTACCTATAAAATATAATAATATATATGATACAAAGAATGAATGTAAAAGTTGGGTATTTGGAAATATCCAAACGGAAACTTTTATTACAGATGTATTATTTATGATATGTGATAGATTTATTTATATACGACCGCTTGAAAAACTTGCAAACGCTGAATTTCAAATATTTTTTGGGTTTGGTGCAAATTGCTCAGGGTTTACAACTAATAGAATAGTACATATTAAAAAAGAATTTATATTCAATTATAATTATATATCAATAGGATTCTGTAATCAAAAAAAATATGATGAATTGTTTTGTAAATATAAAAGCGTTCTAAACGAAGGAACGATACTTAGATCAGCGCAAATAATTCAAAAGAATTGGAGACGTAAATTTCTAAATAATTAAAAAATTACTTATTAAATAAATGTACAAATATAGTCTTTATAATTTAGTTAAAGCTTATAACGATAACAGCGCTTTAGTTAATACATATTTCAATGAAAAACCGATCGAAGGTTACCATAGCAATAAAAAAGATCTTAAAATATTAGGTTTATGCATGGAAATGTTTATATTTATTTTATTTATATCAATATCAATATGGATATGGGCTTTAGTTGAATTAATGAAAAACTGGAATACTATACCTGACTGGGTTAAATTTGTAGGTGTGTTAGGTTTGCTAGGAGTAGTTACTGGCGTAGGCCCTATTGTAACTTTAATCGCAATCTATATCACAAAAAAATAATTAAATTATATTTAGATATAAATAAATGAGCTTACTAGGAATAATATCATCTGCAATAGGAGGTGTTGTATATTTTTATATGATAAAATTTGCATTATGGGTGTGGGCACTGGTTGAATTAATTAATAATTGGAATACTATGCAACAATGGGCTCAATTTATAGGTGTTTTAGGTTTAGTCAAAATACCCGGCGCAGGATCTGTTTTTAGTCTTGGCGGATCTATAATAACACTATGTGCAGTATATTTAACTAAAAATACTAAACCTATAGAGAAACCGACAGAGAAACCTACTCCTTAATAATTTATGACATTTTGAACTAATGATATAGTAATAATATTTATAAAAATTGATTTTTATTAAAAACAAATAATAAAAATTATAAACACATGTGCGCTATATTTGATAATTTTGATAATTATAATAATGAAATAGTTGAAGAACAAGACGATGAATCTCAGGATATTATAGAAATATACGATATTAATCAACCTGAACCTCAATTTGATAATGATTATTATCAAGAACAGATGGAAGAACAATATTACCAAAGAATGGATGAACAAGGCGATGAGCAATTATAATTAAAAACATTATTAATAATTTTTTCTTAACCTAAAATTAAGGTTAAGAAAAACATATTCACAAATCTTTATATTATTGTATAATTATAAAAATATATTGTATATAATAAAAATGAAGTCTCGAAAACGCAGTTATACACGTAAAAAAAGTAATAAAATACGTAGTCTTAGCAAAAGAAGTGTCAAAAGAAGTGTCAAAAGAAGTCGTAAAATACGTAGCAAAAGAAGTCGTAAATTACGAAACCATACACGTAGCAAACGAAGACGACGTAGCAAAAATAGTCATAATATTGATGGAAAACAATCACCAGAAGAAATAATTGAAAAATATGCTGAAAATAACGGATTAAGCTTTGATCAAGTTATAAAATATGTATATAATAATAAATTAATAGCAGGAACTATAATCGCATCGGCAGTTGCTTTATATTTAACCTCTAGTCTCCAATTTGATGTAAATTTACATCATATAAATTTTCTTAAGCTTAATTTTAGGTTAAGAAAAATACATGTCCAAAATCTGGAGACTAGAGGTTAAACAAATTCGAATTTATACCCTTTGTATTCTTCATCTGTGTCTACAAACTCATTTACTTTGTTTTTTCCTATTTTTAACTCATTGCATAGTTCTGATATAGATGCATATTTAGTCTCTGTACCATCAGATGAAATAACTTTTAAGCTTTTATGGGTATTCTCAGTAAATCTAATATGACTTAAATCATGAGTAGAAGTCCATTTACGAAGAGTTGTTCTTGTGGTATTAAAATATGTAGCAGCATCTTCTTTTGATTTACTTTTAAGTATTTTTTCTAGTTCTGCTTTAGTAGGTATCTTATCAATATTATGAGTTTTTTTTAACTTCTCAAGATTATTTTCAGTTATGTCAAGTTTTTCACATATTTCTTCTACAGTTTCAGTTTCTTTAACAACTTTAACTAAGTCTTTTTTATCAATTTTGCGTTCGTTTTTCTTAATTTCTTGGAATTTTAAATCATAACCAGATAACCATTTACGAATTATATGGTTTGATACATTATAATGATCTGCGACTTCTGTCTGCGTTCTGCCTTCACATTTTTTTAAAAGATCTTCTTTTGTTGGAGAATCATAATTATGATATTCTTTGATGTTAATTTCATGCTGTTTTAACCATTTAGATACTGGATTTGTAGATATGGCAAATGTTTTAGCAATATCTGATATATTTTTTGTTTTTAGCATGTTTAACAGATATTCTTTAGGGGGTGCTGTGAACTTTCCTGTGGTTGGTTCAATTTGAAGTTTCCATTCAGGTTCCTTTTTTTCTATATCAATATTTTTAAAGTTATTGATTTCTTTTTTTAACATGTCAATTTCTTTTTGTTTTAAAAGTTCAAGTTCTTTTTGTCTTTCTTCTTTGATTTCATCTATTTTTCTTCTAATTCTCCCTATAACTTTTATTATATCAAAGTCATATTCATCGGGATTATATCGTATCCAGTTTAGATCTGTAATATCTAATTCATTATTAACAAAATCCATTCTTTCTTTTTCATCAAATGGCTTTCTGTCAAAATGCCCAGACTCATCGCATTCTATAGCTATTTTATAATCTGTAAAATACATATCCAAATAATATTTTCCAACTTTATATTGATCTTCAAATTTCTCAGTTTTAAATGCGGTCGCGATATGAGATAGAGTTTGTTGTTCTTTTGTAAGACATTTTTTATTAGTAGTACTTATACCAAATTTTTTGAATAGATATAATATATCTGGCGAAATACGTTTGCGAGTTTTTATTAAAATTTCTGAAACACCGTCACGCGTGATAAGAATAGTTCGCGGATCTAATTCAGGATCTTTTACACCTGGATAATCTCTAAAAATAAGTTGATTGCATTTTGATACATTATTTTTAACAATCTCTGCAGGATTTCTGTATCCAATATGAGTACATATTTCAGAACCAACAAAGTATTCAAAACACATATAGTTACTTATATAAGAATAAGTAATTAATTGTCTAGTATCTTTTTCACTATCATTTATAAATATAATTTCAGCTTTATCATATTCCATTTTTATTATAAATAATATTTCTTTAAATCTATGTAGATTTTTTAAAAAAATCTAGATAGATTTTTAAATCGATGTCGAAATTATTTCGACATCAAATTATTTAACATTTCCTAAATTAATATCTATCCCCATGTTTTGAATCTTAATTTTATGGCAACCTATAGTCTATATATTTTGAACGCGCTTTTTTGATGATTCTGATTAACTTTATAAAAAAAAGTTAATCAGAATCATCAAAAATACGTTTAACTTTTCAGGTCATTTTTATATAAATAATCATATAAAAATATAAAAATACATTTCACCCTAAATATCAAGCTTCTCCTCTATTTCCTTGTGACACGTTCGTATAATCTTAAGGAAGTAGTAATAGCTATCTCTTGAGTATTTTGCATTAATTGAGGATAGGATACACCTTCCACTGTGAAAAACAAGGAAAGTATTCCATCTGTCCTTATTAAGCTTCTTAAGCTGGTCTTTTTCGGATAGATACTGTAGATACTCGTTGTACACAGTTATTTCTTCAGTCCATTTTTCGCCTATGTATGAAATCTTTTTAATTTCTAATTTCGCAATATCTAAATCGATTGGAATTTTTATGTTGACCCCCGTATAACCGAAACTTGTTTCAAGGAGTGAATGAAATTCTGTTTGTGTGCTCATATATCTAGATAGTTTTTCTCGATCTACATTGAAACCAAGGCTAAAATCAATGTTTCGCATAGCAGGTATAAACATAGTCTCTAAATGTGATCCACGTGAAAACTTATAAATAACGTTCTCCTGATCCTTAATTTGTTCCCAAATATATTTAACACAATCTTCAGCCTGTGAATCACGTTTAATACCTGTCAATTGTATCATTCCGTTGTTACACATCTTAAAATTAACAGGTTTATTATTTAATATCATTACAACTGTAAATGAGTTTCGAAACCACTTACTCTTTTTCTTTTTCGTCTGCGTTTTCTTTTGCTTAAGATCTACACCTCTCATTTTATTTTCGAATTTTAAAGTTACTATAGAGCCATGTATAACATCTTTGTTTTGTTCAACAACTTCAGTTTTCTTTTTTCTTCCACGTTTCTTAGGTATAACAGTATAGTCAATAACAGGTAAAAACTCAAATAACTTTTTAAGATCTAAAATAAGGTTAGTCATGGCTATGAAAGTTTTTGTAGAAACTTTAATATCTTCAAATTCCTGAAATGCAAGTTCTCTAGTAGGTTTATTTTCCACGTTTGTAGACGATAAGCTTATTTTTTCTACGATATTTGATGTTAATGGCCCAGCTGGATATTCAGATCCTTTTGTAGTACTGCTAAATGATGGGGTTAATGAAAGTTTTTCGGTTATTGTAATATTTTTTTCTTTTAATGATGGTATTAAATCCAGTGTGCTTTTTTTAAGATATGGCATTGCTTTTGTTTTCAAGTCTAAGATCATTTTTATAATTTAAAGAATTTGTCTTTAAATAATCAATTTTATTTTATAAAAAACGATTGTAATATTTTCAATAATTAACTTAAAAGTTTAAAATTAAATATTAAATGGAAAATAATTCAATCCCCCTTTTTAAAGTATATATGAATGAAGACATAGATATTGTTATGAATATTCTTAAATCTGGTATGATTACACAGGGTAAAAAAGTTGAAGAATTTGAAGAAAAACTTAAAACTTATTATAATTATCCTTATTTACTTACTTTAAATTCTGCTACATCTGGTTTAACACTAGCGTATCGATTATTAAATTTGAAACCAGGTATAGATAATGTAATTAGTACACCATTGACATGTTTTGCGACAAATGTTAGTATATTAGCTAATAATTTAGATATAATATGGGCTGATACAGATATAAATACATGTAATATTGATCTAGAAGATGTTAAAAGAAAAATAAATTCAAATACAAAAGCTCTATCATTTGTTCATTGGGGTGGTAATCCTGTTGATTTAAATAAAGTTGATGAATTAAAAAAATATGCATTAGATAAATATGAAACAGAATTATATGTTATAGAAGATTGTGCCCATGCATTTGGAGCTGAATTAAACTATAAAAAACTTGGCGCACATGGTAATATTTGTGTTTTTTCTTTACAAGCGATAAAACATCTAACATGCGGTGATGGCGGTTTAATATTTCTTCCTAATGAAGATATGTATAATCGAGCAAAACTATTAAGATGGTTTGGTATTGACAGAGAAAGAAGATCATTACCTGGTGCAGATTTTAGGTTAGAACCAGATATCCCAGAATATGGCTATAAATTTCATATGAATGACATTAATGCAAGTATAGGGCTTGCAAACCTTCCAAATATTGAAAATATACTTAGAAAATGCAGGGCAAATGCTAAATATTATAGTGAAAATTTAAAAAATTTAGGAAGTGTAAAACTATTTGATGAAGTTCAAAATACGAACCCGTCATACTGGATATATACTTTAAAAATTTTATATAATAGAAAGAATGATTTTATCCAATATATGAAGGATAAAGATATTGTTGTATCACAAGTACACGCACGTAATGATCGACATTCTTGTTTAAAAAATTATGTTTGTAATTTACCTAATTTAGATATATTGGAGTTACAGATAGTGTCAATACCTGTTGGTTGGTGGTTGTCGAAAGACCAATGTGAATACATTGTAAATTGTATAAAAGAATTTGATAATTCTGTTTATATAACAACTTTAAATACTGAAAAAAATTTAAATGAATATTCAAACCTTCTTTATCAAATGAATGGATATACCGATGAAAAACCATACGAATTAAGCATACTTGCACAAGAATCAATATATATAATGAAATTAAATAATAAGATTATTTCAACTGCAAAACTTCTTATAGAAGATAAACTATATCAATCAGTTGGTCATATTGAAGATGTTGTTACACATAATGATTATAGAAATAATGGTTACGGTAAGAATCTAATTAAACATTTGATTAATATTGCATTAACAAAAAATAATTGTTATAAAGTTATATTGAGTTGCGAAGAAAAATTAGACAAATTTTATACTAAATGTGGTATGTTGAAAACAGGATCTTCATTTAGTGTTTATAAATAAAAATTTATTATCTACAACCTCTAGTCTCCAGATTTTGGACATGTATTTTTTTTAACCTAAAATTAAGGTTAAGAAAATTTTTATGACGTAAATTTACATCAAAATGGAGACTAAAGGTTATTCTTTTTGATAATATTTAAATACCCTATGCCATCCGTAATGAGTATGTAGTGTGAATAACTCAGGTTTTTTAAAATAACATTGCAAAACTAAATGTTGATCATCGTCTGCTATTTTTAATTCATTCTGAAACCAATTTAATACTTCATGATATAATTTTTGATATTCTAATAATTTATCTTTATGTCCAAAAAAGAAAAAACCTCCTATTTTTTCCGGAGCATTTTGTAAAGTATAAATAACTCCAGTATCTCTTATATCAATTGGATTAATACATGTATAATTTATTGTATCTAAATTAAATCTATTTATATCCAATAATTTATTAGGAATATTTTGTTGTACTTTAAAGAATCCAAAATCAACCCATGTATAATAATTATAATTTAATTTGTTTGAATTAATCAGATACGATATTAAGTCTATTTTACAATGATTAATTAAAGTATATTCAGGATAATTGTGTTCTGGAAATAAGTTTCTACTACCTAATATAAATTTAAATGATTCTTCTTGCATAATTTGTCTTTCAGTTTCAATAGTTTTCCACATAGGAAGTTCATTCATAAAATTAGAATCTATTTCTATAAGATGTATTCTAGTATCTTCATTTAATTTTTCACTGAGTTTTTCTTTAAAATTTTTATCTATAAAAATAACCATCATATCATCTTCGCATGTATTTTTATTAAATAGTTTAATAAATGGTTCAAAATATATTAGATATTCATCAAATGCTCTTTGAAATTTGTTTTCCCACTTATTTCTACCAATATCATAATACAAAGTTACATAACATATACCGTTGTTCATTTTATTATATATTAACTAATCTTTATATAATTATTATTTAAAAATATATCAAATTATATAAAAATGAACAAAAATATTTTAATAACTGGCGGTTGCGGTTTTATAGGAAGTCATTTCGTAGAGCATATCTATCGAAAAACGAATTGGAATATAATAGTTATAGATAAACTAAACTATGCAAGTAATGGGTTAGAAAGAATCAGAGATTCAGGTTTTTTAAATAATTCGAGAATTAGAGTCTTTACTCTAGATTTGTCAACACCGTTATCAGAAGGTATAATTAAAGAGCTTGGGCCAGATATTAATTATATAGTTCATATGGCAGCCGAAACACATGTTGATAATTCAATAAAAGATCCAATTCCATTTATTATGAATAATATTTCAAGTACTTTGACAATATTAGAGTTTGCAAGAATTTGTAAGAATTTAGAAAAGATTTTTTATTTTAGTACCGACGAGGTATACGGTTCAGCTCCAAATGAAATTTCATATAAAGAGACAGATAGACATAATCCTACGAATCCATATTCAGCATCTAAATCTGCAGCGGAACAATTATGCGTTGCATATCAGAATACATATGGTATACCTTTAGTAATGGTAAATGTTATGAATGCATTTGGGGAAAGACAACACGTAGAAAAATTTATACCTAAATGTATAAAAGCTATATTAAACGGTGAAAAGATATATATCCATTCAGATAAAACATGTAAAATTCCTGGTAGTAGATTTTATATACATGCTCGAAATATAGCTTCTGCTGTGTTTTTCCTCATAAGCAAAGGTACTATTGGAGAATTATATCATATAACAGGTGAAAAAGAGGTTGATAATTTAGAAATGGCGCAATTTATATCAAAAGTGTTAAAGAAGGAACTTAAATATGAATTAGTCGATTTCCATTCTGATAGACCTGGACATGATGAGAGATATGCATTAGATGGAAGTAAGTTATTTTCAATCGGATGGAAATTACCTATAGATTTTGATAAATCTCTTGAAAAAACAATTTTATGGACTATTGAGAATCAGAAATGGTTAGAACAATAAAAACAAGTCCCTATTTTGATGTAAATTTATGTAATAGAAATTTTCTTAATCTCTAGGCTCCATTTTGACATAAATTTTCTTAACCTTAATTTTAGGTTAAGAAAGATACAGATTAAAAATTTTGAGAATAAAAGTTAACCTCTAGTCTCCAGATTCTGGACATATGTTTTCTTAAACTAAAATTAAGGTTAACCTTTAGTCTTCAAAATCATATAAATTTACGTCACAAAATTTTTCTTAACATGTATTTTAGGTTAAGAAAAACTATAATCCAAATTCTGGAGACTAAAGGTTAAGAAATTTTTATGACGCAAATTTACATCAAAATGGAGACTAGATGTTAAGAAAATTTATAAAAATATTACTATTGTTTTCCTACAAATAATATGGATTATTATTTGTACCTCCTGCTCCTTTTATATGTAAAAATGGAATTAAATTTAATTCAGGTATACTTTCTACAAACATTGTTAATACATGTTCGATAGGTTCTTTACTATCACGATATAACCATAATTTTTGATGTTCTATAAATAAATTTAATGCATCTTTTTTAATACTATAAACACATGAAAAAACAATAATTCCAAGTCTTCCGTCACCATAAATAGGTCTAAATGTAGTTTCTTTTGTAAAATTATTAATATCAAAATTTGATGTCAATATATTTCTTGCCGCAATTTTTAATATTGTATTAAAATCTTTATTTTTTATTAAACTTAAAAAATGCGTTGTTACATACATTTCGCCTAATCCTTTATTAATTTTTTGAATATTAGAATAATAATCATTTTTAACATCGTTTTTATATTGAATTATATAATCACAATATTTAGCCATGTTTAAAAGTTTATCTTCTGGAAAAAATTTAGATTGTTCTAATAGAATAATTTTAGAATTGGGTATATTCATAATTATGCTTTTTAATGTTTCAATTATTTGTTCATATCTCTCTTCTGCTGAAAATAAACTTCTCGAATGATATCCATCTAAACAATTATTTGAAACGTAAACTATACCAGATACAATAACAACAATATCATTTTCATCAAAAATTATGTCTTCATCTTTAACTTTTGTGGAATCAAGAATAATTCCATCTTTATATTCATCAACAAATATTTTTTCATTTAGACAAATAGGGGTGACACATCCTAAATCAAAATCTAATTGTATAGCTTTATAAATATTAGATCTATTAACTCCAACTTTCTCTTTTCTTGTTACAGAAGTATTTGTGTCAGTTATATCTATAAATAAGTTAAACCACCATCCTCTATTATCATTTATTTTTTTTACTAATATACTAGTAGAACTTAAAATGCTATATTCAAATATATCACAATAAGGATTTGAACTTGTTTTTATTATTATATTACTCATTATTAATATAATAAAAATAACCTTTAAACTAATATTTTCTTAACCTCTAGTATCCAATTTGATGTAAATTTACATCAAATTGGATACTAGATAGAGTTTTTTATAATATCCGCATTTTATAAAATATACTTAAAGATTTTATTTAATATGATAAATGAAATATTCATATGTTAGTAATAACTGTCTTGCCCAAATAATATATTTTTCAGAATCAAGAGAATATGATTCACCTTTTATAGGATCAATTTTCCTTAATGACTATCAATATGTTAAACTATGTAAAAATTATGAGTATTACTTATCTTTAAAACCTGTATTTGGAGAACCAAAAAGAGATTCTGTGTGGGATAAACAAAATAATGGTATATGGTACAAACACATAGAAATAATACCTGGGTATCGTGTAATGTTTCTAGATGATATTGAAATACATTGGATACATGAAAATGATATAAATTTATTATTAGAAAAATATAATAGACGCATACAAAGATATAAAAAAAATGTGTTAACTCCATTATTTATGTTATCTTTTAGCGACTTGTGTAATGATCACTCACAAGATGATTATAACAAATTAGTAGATGATTTTACCAGTATTGAGAATAGTATATATTTAACCAAATACAAAGACGATATAAAAGACCGATATAATGTCTTTTTAATAAAGGATTGGATTCCTACTGTAAACGATCGTAATTATAGTCATATATATAAATTTCACAGTATATCAAAAAGAGAAGAGTATTTTAAGGTTATAATTAGAAATAAACTTAGCGATATAAGTTTAAAATATTCAATAATCATGCCACTTAAAATAAATACTTTAAATTCTTTTAAAATTTTTACAGAAATCAGCTTACCTTTGTATAATAAATTTTTAGAGACTGAATATATAGACTATTTTTATATTATCTGCCCAGATACTGATATACCTGCAATTTCTAAATACACTGATAAATATCCTAATATTCCTTTTAAAGTTATACCAGAGTCTCTTATATTACACGAAAATATGGGATCTGTAGACGGGTGGTTAAAACAACAGATTATTAAACTTAGCATATCTTCTGTAATTAAAACTAAACATTATCTTATTCTAGATAGTGATTTATATCTAAATCAACCATTCGTATATAAAGATTTATTTAATGAATGTAAAATAAAATATAGTTATGAACCTTGGCAAACTGAAAATGGAAAATTATATTCAACAAATTCTAAATGGTGGGAAAGTTCATGTAATATACTAAGTTACCAAATAAATAATTTACATGGTCAAAAAGAATTAATGGGTGTTACTCCTCAAACAATGATAACTCAAAAAGTTATTGATTTACTTATGTATATTAAAAAGATGCATGGTAAAAATTGGCAAAAAACTATATGCGACATGAAATTTACAGAATATACATTATATTGGATTTTTTTATTAATGAATAATGATACGAGTTTATATACAATATCTGGCAAAGCGTTGTGGAAACATGATTTAACTAGAAACATTTTACATTACCATTCCGAAGATGAACAAAAAAATATCATAACAAGATCAATATGTGATAGAGATACCTATTTTTCAGTAATACAATCTTATCTACCTGTGAATATTGATGTTATGAAAATGCAGATATTTAAAAACAACAAGAAAGAATATGATGCTATATTTTTAATTTCATCTACGGTAACCCCAACACAACTTAAATTCTTCAGTGTTGAAGAAAGATATTTACAAACATTAGAAACAGTCAAAAGCGCGCGTAAATATTTTCCAAATTCTTTATGTATTCTAATAGAAGGATCTATATTGAGTGACAAACATAAGAATGAACTTATTAAAAATTTCGATCATATACTAGAATTTGGCGAAAACGAAGAAGTATTAGCTTATACACGTAATATAATAAATATCGGACATGGTGAACAAAAACTTTTAGAAAAGGGTATTGAATTCATACAAAATAATATTTTATCTTGGTGTACAACTAAGTTTATTTTTAAACTTGGCGCAAGATATGTTTTAAGTAATAAGTTTAATATTTTAAATTATAATGAAAATAAATATAATTTCTACGAAGAATTTGATGTTAATGGTAAAAGTCTTGAGGTTTATACAACAGGATTATATAGTATTCCGATTAATCTATTAGATATTTTTAAGACATGTCTGATAAATGTTCATAAACACTTATCTGTTGATACAGACATGATTGAAAGATATTTCTATGAACATATTCCAAAAGAAGAAGTTAACATAGTTAAAATATTAGGTTTAGAAGGAAGGCTTAATTATAATGGAACATTTTTCTCAAAATAATATTTAAAGTTTTAACATATATTAGTAAATGATATATATTATTGGTATAAATGGATTTATTGGAAAAAATATATATTTGTATCTTAAACAGAATAATATTACTGTAACATGTTTAAGTCATACAGATATTGAATTATTAAGATTGGGTTTAAATGAATCTGATACAATTATTAATTGTTGTGGAATTAATAGAGCAAATACATATGAAGAATATCTTGAAGGAAATGTTGAATTTGTACAGAAATTAATTGATATAACAGATAAAAAACCATTTATTTTACATCTATCGTCGAGTATGACTAATGGTTTTGTAAATGAAAATATAAATAAATATCAAGAGTATTTTATTAAAACTAAATTGTTAGCTGATAAAATATTATCTGATAAATATCCAAAAGACAAATTATGTATTATAAAACCATCAAATATATATGGTTATGATTGTTTACCTTATAAAAATAATATATTAGTAACATTAGTATATGAAAAAATTATAAAAGAATATAAAACTAATAATATCAATAGAAATTGTGTTAGAAACTTTTTAAGTATTAAAAGCTTGTGTTCTGAAATTTTTAATATAATTACTACTAAAACTACTGGAGTTTATAATATTTTATCAAATAATAATGTAAGTTTAGAATTTATTTTAGATTGTATATATGAAAAAGAGATTCCATCAGAAATTAATATTTTAGATAATGAATACAATTGTTTTAATAATGGCAGTAATAATATTATTATTCAAGAAGATATACATACAAATATTAAAGATTTAGAAAATAATATAAGAAATTATATTAATATTCAAAACTTGATATTTATTAAACCGATCAATAAACTAGTACAAGAGAGAGGAGAAATGATAGAAATAAGTAATTTAAATTCAAATAGACTTTATATGATTAGTATTAATTATAACTGTCAAAGAGGTAATCATTATCATCTTAAACAAATAGAACATTTTTATACTTTAAAAGGACGTGTAATATATTTATTGTATCATAAAGATTTTAAAGATATAATACTGTTTAAAATATTAGATTCTAAGTCTTTGCTTGTAGTTAAACCATTGGTTATTCACACGCTCTTAAATGATTTTTTATCAAATAAATGTGAAATATTAGTATCGTCTACACAAGAATATATTGAAAATACAATTCCAGATACAATATATGTTTAAAATTAGATATCATAAAAATTTATACTTTATTCTGCTAGCAATAACATTATTAAATATATCTCAGTATGAAAATGTTATTGGCGAAAAATATTCACTCCAGATTTTGGGCATGTATTTTTCTTAACTTAAAATTAAGGTTAAGAAAATTTTAATTATGCAAATTTACGTCAGAATGGAAACTATATGTTATTTATTATAGATAATTTTAGTTTTTCAATTTCATATACATTTGTGATACAAGTAGATATTATTTTATTATATAATTCATATATATTATATTTCTGTCTATAATTACCATAAAATTGTAATGAATTTTCACTGCGAAAACAGTTAGTATTTACAATTCTATTATTAGATATTTCAATATTTCCTTTTTCTAATATCCATTTTAAAGTTTGATGCGAACACATTTCATTTATGATATTATCTCCAGTAATAAACATCTCATCAAATTTAGTAAATCTATTCGCATACCAATTGTCCATTACATATGGAGTTGTAATACAAAATGTATCATCAGGCCAACCAAAACATGCTCCGTATTCAAAATATACTTTGCCATCTAAGCACGATTTCCAGTCTGGAGAGTTGAAATAACAAAGATCAAATCTAGTTTTCACAACCAAATCATATGTTACATTGTTTTCTGTTTCATATTTTTTTCTTGTTTCATTACATAAATGAAGTTTTCTCAAATGATCATATGTTCTAGCGCCAATTGGTATGGTAATACTATTTTTATCCGAACTTTCAGGTTGTTGTAGATGGTAGTTGCTTAAATGTTTGTACTTTTCCGAGTCTTTTATAATAATTGGCAGAGTTTCAGTTCTATCTTCTATTATTAATACTTTAACATTTAAACCATCAAATAGACTTTTAATTTCATTTTCTGATAAGAACATATCCTGTTTTTCAGCTGTTGCTTCATACAAATTTTGATTATATGTATGAATAAAAATGTGATACTCATTACTTTTATCTTGTAATATCTGTTCAATAAAACTTTTTTTAGTGTATTCCCAAGTTCTGACAAATCCAGAAATACATATTGCTATTTTCATTTATATTATATATTTACATGTTTTAAATATATAATTAGAATATGTATTTTTTATGAAGATTTAGATGATAAACTAATTTTTTATCTCATCTATTATAAAATCATTTAAGTCTGTAACACTTGTTAGGCTGTTAAATTCACTAGTTAAAAATGTTACAGGTCTATCTATCATTTTAAAATATGTTGGTTTGATAATATAATAAGATTCTGTTTCAATTGTTCGAAGACTCTCTGTTTGCGAAATTAATGTTTCATGTATTTTTTCGCCTGGTCTTATACCTATTATTTTAACAGGAAGTTCATATACTTTAGAAAAATAATTTGCAATATCAATAATTTTATAAGAAAATATATTTTTAGGAATTACTGTGTCTCCTGAATTTCCATGTAATATAGAATATTCGATTAAGTCTACGCTATTATCTAATGACATAAAATATCTTGTCATACTAGAATCCGTAACTGGAATAAATTTAGTATTAGTATCTGTTACTAATTTTTTATAAAATGGGAGTAAACTCCCATTTGATGATAATACATTTCCATAACGTACATTTATAAACTTAGGAGTTAATAAAAACTGAGTCTTTTCTATCATAATTCTTTCAGATACAGATTTACACATACCATATGTATTTACCGGTGCACAAGCCTTATCAGTGCTAACAAATAACACAGTCTCGACAAATGAAATAGTTCCTATCATAGAATATGTAGTTATTATATTTACAATATTCCTAATACCATCAATATTTGTATTTATGCATTCATTAATATTATTTTCACATATATCAATATGTTTCAAGGCTGCCGCGATTATTATTATATTAGGTTTATACTTAAATATGCATATTTCAATTCGTTCTTTATCTCGAATATCTCCTATGAAAAAGGTTAAATTATCATTATTATATTTTTGTTTCATTGCCCATTGATTATTTTCACTTCTTGAATATATTATAATATTATTTGTATCAATGTATCTAGTTGTTAAAGCATTTCCAAGAGAACCAGTTCCTCCTATTATAAGAATTTTTTTATTATATATCATTTTATTTATATCTAATCAATAATTCTATAAATTAATTTATAGAATTATTGATTAGATATAAATAATTCATTTACCACTATTTAACCGCTAGTCTCTAGATTTTAAACTCATGTTTTTCTTAACCCAAAATTAAGGTTAAGAAAATTTCTATGACGTAAATTTACATCAAAATGGAGACTAGGGGTTAAGAAAATTTGTATGACTTATATTTAGATATTTTTTTCAATAAATATTAATCCATCAACTTCTGATAGTATTTTTATTTTATCTTTGTGCTTATTCATGAAAAACTGAACATTATTATTAACAGCTAATATACCTCCATTATTTAATAGCTTAAATGATGCTACTATATTAGTATAATATTCTATAGAATTTTGAATATTTATATATATAAAACTAAAACTATAAGACTCTTTGATCATGTCTAATAAGATATCTGTTATATCTCCATTTCTTGTCAGAATGTTATTGTTTGTAATTTTGATTTGACTTTCAACTGATATTAGTTTTGATTTTGGCAATCTATTTACAAATTCATTCGAAAATAAACCACCTACTTCAAGAAGATTTATATTTTTATCTTGATTTTTCCACTTAACGTAATCTAATATACTTGAAAATGTATTTATTGTTATATTTGAAGGTTTATTAGGTGTTTGAATAGATAGTTTATTAGGTAATAACTTTAAATTCGGTAGTAAATATTCTTTTAATAATATATTTGCTCTATTTTTCCAACTATTTTCAGAAACCCATTTATAATTCTTTTCAACCAATCTACGCCGTAGTTCAATATTGTCTATGCTTTCAAAAACTATTTTCAATGCTTCATTTTGAAAATCAAGATCATAAAAATCTCCATTTAGTAAAATACCTCTATCTCCTACTGTGTATTTCAACGCAGCTAAATCAGTTGTTATCGCAAATGTTTTTGTTATAGCAGCTTCAAGAGCAGTATGACAAAATGTTTCTTTATAAGTACATGGATAAAACCATATATCTGATTCTTTCCAATTTTTATAAAGAAGTTCTTTACTTGTCCATCCATGATATTTTAAAGAATCATTTATAGGTCTAATATTTTTATATTTACTTAATAACTCTTTTATTTCTTTCATTTCAATAGGTCTCATATTGTTCGACCACCATCCGTCTACATCCGAATGAATATGTAAAATAGAACCTGGATATCTTTCTAATATTCTAGGCCACATCTGTAACAAAGGAAGCAACCCTCTTATTGGAAATGAAGAATATATAAAAACAAAAGATGATGTTTTTTGTTTTTTATCATATACATCTAATACTCTGTCAATTCCGTATCCAAATGGTTTAACAATATCTTTTAATGTAGGATATATTTCAGAAAAATATTCACAATGCCATGTAGATAAACAAAATATATTTTTTAATTTTAAGTCAGTTGGTATAACATTTCCTGTAAAATCTAAATCATGTGCAATCATATATATATTTTCAACATTACTTTTTATAGTTATAGGCAAATACTCGGAATATCTACCTATAATACAAGTATGAATATTATTTTCAAATATAAACGAGAAGTATTCTGATAAATTTCTATATTCTACCCCTTCAAATGTATCATTTTCGGAACATCTGCAAAATACAATAACTTGAAATTCCCCACTTGCCTGTATATGTCTGCTTATTTCAATAGTAAATGTTTCCGACCCTCCAACACCTTTATTAAGAATATCTTTGCCGGTCCAATTATCAAATCCTCCATCTGCCATAAAAACAAGTAATGGTTTAGAATAATTACTTTTTCTATTGATATTTTTGGGAGTAAGTAATAAAATATTAAATATATCATTCCACGATTTAACAGTTTTATAATCCATTTCACTAAAACATTCTTTAAATGGAATAACTCCTTGTAAATAACTTTTATTTTTTTCAAGAAATACATCTGTGCATTTTTTACCAGTTATATAATCATTATGAATATATGATAAATGAGCAAGAAATTTAGGGAGAAAATAAAAATGCAAACTAGGTTTTAAACTGTATTGACAATGTTCTGGATATCCCAATTCAAAACATTTTTTCATATAATCATACGCAATCTTTTTATTCTTCATTTCATTTTCAGTTTCTAAATAATAATGGATTCCAAGAAAATATAAGGCATCAGAACGTGTTTTATCCATTTCAAAAGATTTTAAGTATAGTTTTTCACATTCTTCCCATGGTTTATTAAGATGAAAATTACACATTCTTGCAGATTCGAAACATGCATCTATTTTTTCTTGTAAAAAGCCTTCAACTGGGTGGTTAACTCTTTTTAAATAATATTCTAAGGCGAGTTCTTGTTTATCAAGTAAATTATATGTTTGTCCTATATAGTAAAGAGACCGTGGGTCATCTGGATCGTCTTCTAATTCCTGAAATAATACTTCAATATCATATAATTTTCTATCCATTGTTCTATTTTGCATATAGTCAGAACGATAATCAAATATAGTTGAATGTATATATGGGACTATTACATTTATATTATTAACTGGTGTTATAACTTCATGTATTTTATAAATATATCTTAATCCAGTTTCAGATTTTATAATTCTATTTGAAGTATAACAGACATCATCACTTCTTATAAACAAACTAAACGTGTCTGAAAATTGATCACCTCTTACTGTATTTAAAAATTTTCTTAAATCACCATCTACTATGTATGTATCGTCTAACATCAATAAAAATTTACATTCTTTTCCCGCAAGATCTAAACATCTATTTCGACTATCTTTAAAATTTATAAAAGGTTCTCTGTATAAACATCCTTTTTTCTTACCTACTAATACCTTATTAATTATATCTATTGTATTATCAGTGCTTCCGGTATCTAAAATAGTCCATCTATCTATTATCGGTAAATTTTTAGTAAGAATTTCTTCAAAATTGTCCCCTGCATTTTTAACTATCATTGTATAATGAATCAAATTGTCGTAATTCAAAGTATAATCATCATCTTCAATATAATAAAGAAATTCTTTATTAAAAGAATAGTATAAATTTAAAGGAATATAAATATAAAAATCTGTATTATTAAGCTTGTACATATGTTTATTTTTTTTTGTTTGATCCGAATCCGTCATGAATATTATCACTGATTCTGGAAATTCGGTAATTGTATTTATATAAGATACTTTGTTATTGAAAAATATAATATCTCGTTTTACATAATTTCCAAGATTTGAAGGATCTATTACGTTAATGTTTAATTTTTTATGATTATATATATTTATAATAATATTATCATTTTGCGTATCTATAGTGTTATGAATAAATACATTATTGAAAAAATTAGCACATTTAATAGGTATATAACCACCGTGTGTTATATTAAAAAAATCTATACTTGGTTTTGTATCAAACAATAGAGATAGTTCTTTTAAAAGAGAAATCATTCTCTCAAATAAACCTAATGAATCTAATATATTCAAATTATTGAATTCATCATGAGGAACATTATTAAATTCCTCGTTGCTTACCTTAAAATCTTCTTTGTTAATTTTTATAATTTTACTCATTTTTAATAAAATATGTTTGTGTTTAAATAATATACAGCGTTATTTTATAAAATATATAGTTAATAATTACAATATGTTTCTAACATTGTATTTAAAATAGTTTATTAAGCTTAATTTATGGTTAAGAAAACTTACTTAGTATAATTTTTAGCAATTTTATCGTTAGATTCTAAACTAAAACTAGTTTAAAAATAACATAAATTATTAAATAAATGAGCATTAGATTACTATTTGATATTCAAAGAGTTATATTTACAATGACTATTATTTTAAGTGGTGTATACTTTGTTTTATACTTGATAAAAGAGATTTTATATTTATTTAAGAAAGAAGATAAAAATAAGGATGTAATTGAGATCACGTCGGACAAAATTAAATACAGAACTAAAAAAATAAGGAAAACTCCAAAAATAGAAAAAAGGAGAAATAAAAGGGAAAGTAAAAGAATAAAGTAAAATAATTAAAAAGATTTTTCTTAACCTTATATTATGGTTAAGAAAATATATAAATAATATTAAATAATGTGTATGATATTTCCATTGTAAAAAGTATTATGTTTATCTTTTGCATATCCAAAACCTAAATCTTCAAAACTGTCAATATCAACCTGTAATTCTGTACCATTCCATGTAACATAATTACTATGTTTTTTATAAGAAATAGAATTATCTATTTGCGTTTTTTGCATTAGATCGTTATTTTTGTGAGTAACAACGGCATTAGTATGTGAAAACAGATTACCCATTTATATGTTTAAATTTTTAAATTTTTATTTTTAAATAATAAATGTCATTTCTAGATAATCCAACTTTTTATGTTTCAATATTTTCAAGTGTTTGTTTGCTCGCAAGCGAACTTTTACCTTTTATACCTATAGAAGGAAACGGAATTCTGCATACTATTTTAAAATACTTAAGTTCTTTTAAGAAAAATATAGAAGATGCGAAAAATAACGCAGATGAAATAAAAACTATAATATCAAAACTCGATGATATAAATCACAAACTAGGAAATAGTTTAAAACCAAGCCAAACAGTGTAAGTCTTCATATACTTTACCGTATAATTGATTATGATCTGTGCTGTCTTTTTCGCCAATTTTATAATCTATTATTTGTGATATCTCTTTTTGCGCAATTATTTTATCTTCAAATGGAAGTTCTTTGAATATTTTTATAATTTCGTCTATATTGGAGTTAGTTTTAGAGTTAATTTTAGAGTTAATTTTAGAGTTCATTTTGTATTTTTATATATATTAAATATATAAAAATCATTTTTATTTACCGATGTTAAAATTAGATATTAACTTTCTTATTATATAAGTCATTTATGTACATTCCTTGTGCTAATGGATTTATACTATTCACATTATCTAACTCTTCAGATGGTATAGTAAAAATATTATTACATTTATTTACATTATCTATTATTAATACTTGTGTATTTTCATTATACTTATAATCATCTTGTAAGTTTACATTTATTGTCGCAAATATCTGCTCAGGCGATTCTAATTTCATTTTAGAATATTCTTTGTTTTTAACTTTCATTCTAGCTTCAATTATTTCATATAATATTCCTTCTATATTTTTAGCTAGAACATACATTGAACATAACAATTTTTCAAAATGTATATTTTTTGGTATACAAAACTTAGTTATTTTATTTAAAGATTCATATAAACTTCTTCTAAATATACCTACTGCATTTTCACGCGTTTCAGATTTCATATACTCTGGTCTAACCATTCGTGCTGAGTCTATAATCTCCTTTAATATATAAATATTATAGAATTGATTTGTTATTTCATATTCTATTTTAACCCATTCAGTTAGAAACATCTCATAGGATTTTTGTATATTTGAATAATCTTGAGGTTCAAGTGGAAGAATAATGAGAGATTGTAGCAAATCTAAACAATAATAGTCGTATTCTTCAAATAACTTTGATACATTATTATAATTTTGCAAAGCATTTACAACATGATCAACTGCTCCTTTTTTAACGCCTTCGTCCCATCCGCTTTCCCAATCAATATTTAAAGGAGCAAATATATTCCTTACAATTCTTCTGAATTTTTTAGATTTTTTAGTTCGCCGTTTATTTTTGATTTCATCTGAAACAGTAACTAAAAATAATTTTGGATCAGAAACCCAATCAAACCTGTCAGAAATAAAACCTACATCTGTATGACATAAACTTGTATACAAAGGACTATCATCTATATCAGAAATATATGAAAATCCGTAATCAATTATAACACAATAATATCCTAGTGTTGGTACACAAAAATGGTTATCTTCGTCAAGTTTATATAAGAATACAAGATCTTTATTACATTTTTTTACCATAACATTATTAGAATGAAGATCATAATGAGTAAATTTCTTTTCTTTTTGAGCAATACATATAGCCATAAGAACTTGTTTTACAATAGAATATAGGTTATCTTCATGTACATTTTTGGATTTTATATAATTATAAAATTTTGAACTATTATTTACATATTCACATAATAATATTTCTTTTTCAATTGGATATTTACTTGTTATAATAAATGGATTATCTGCTTTTTTAAACCTAGGTTCTATAGGAACTTTTAAAACTCCATATCCTTTAAGAAAATGCGGGCAATAACTACATATATTTTTTAAACCTTGCATAATAATCATTTCATGATATGCTAGATGATTTGTATATTGTGATAATTTAAACACAAACATGTCTTCAGAATCATCTTTAGAAATTATTTGTAAATTCTCTTCTAATGTACATAAAATTCTATCATCACCTTCTATTTGTATATGATATGAATTATCGTTATGGTCAATGTCAATTATTTTCACGTTTATATCTCGTTTTTTGTAATAGACAGTATCTCCAACTTTAAAAACATTTTTTTTCTTGAATAAACCAACAGCACCTTGTTTTCCTTGGTTGTTAAAATATTTATCAAAGACAAGCCAGTCAGACCATTTTTTATTTTTATTTTCTTCAAAATATTCTAAAAGTTTATGATATTTATTCATCCTATGATTTTGTAATTATTTTTAAACATTTAAATCATAATTTATTATTAAAAAATTAATTTTAAACTATTTACAAGTTTAAAATTATAATTTTTACACTTTTTACACTTTTTTACGCGTTTACACTAATACCCTAATTAGATACTTATTATCTCTGCTTTTATAGTTATTATTTATTCTTTGTATTTGTTCATTTGAATATTTTATTAATTCAGCGACACTGTCTGCAAATTTATCTGTTTTTCTATCATCCATAAGTATTTGAAATAAATCATTCATTACATTCAGATACATATTTAAAATATGGTATATTTCGTTTTCTCTTTTTTCTTTTTTAATTCTCTTTTTAAGAATATCTCTCCATTTCTTATCATCTATGTCACTAGTTAGATACTTAATTCCTAATTCAGAATTATCTATTGCGTCTAAATTAACTGGTAAATTTGGTAAATTGAAAGCTCTAATATGTTCCATAACCCTGTAATATTCAAGGCATTCATTTCTACGAGAATCTCCAAATAATGCGCTACTAATTCTATAAAAATCAATAACACCACCACATGGATCATCTCCAACATCACGAGGTACTACCCCATTATTTATACGTCTCATATATTCGTAATATTCAGGACTTGTATTACGATTATTTGAAATAATCTCTCCTGTTTTCCAGTTAAAACCAGTATTACAACAAGGAGTAAACATATGATCACATCCTGTGAACCGTATAATTGGGGTTCCACATTTAGGACATGGTTTTGTATCTTTTTTAAGCATTTCCATGGTTGCTTTTTCGGATTCATTACATACATGCTCTTCATCTGTTCTTCCATTTTTCTTCGCATTGCAATCCGAACAGAAGAAATCGTCGCATAATCCACACTTCCATGCAGTTGTGAGAAACCCTTTACAGTCTGCGTTTGGGCATTTCTTTACAAATATCGTACGTTCCTTTTTCACTTCATATCTTATATTATTAACTACATTAGGTGTATATATTTCTCCTTCATATATTTTATACAATTCAGAAGCAATATCTGTGTACCGCTTATTTAAATCAAGTTTTTTTTTAATAAGTTCAATAGCATTTAACTTACATTCGCTCATTTCTGGTTTATTTTGTCTTCTATTTTTTGGTTTAAAGAACTTTGTAAAAAAAGCTTTAGATGTAAATTCCATTATCTGTTCTATTGTAAACTCGTCGTTGTCGCACACAGCGCATTTAGTATCGTTTAGAAGAAGACAGAACGAAGTACAACTTCTGCATTTTATTAATTTGCATTTTGTGCATTTAAAATTAAAACTATATGCTGCCTCATCATCGCAAAGTGAACATCGCGTTCTAGAATTTGTTAACCATCTTCGACATAACGTATACACAAAATAGTTTATTTTTTTTGTAAATTGATCTGTTTTTGTTATATTAAATTTAGAGTATGCATAAGAAAGTAAAATTTTTGCATTACTAAATCCCATGCCAATTTCTTCTAATATTCCTAATCGAAGTTTGTATTCTTCTTTAAATTTTCTTTCTCTAATTATAGCATTTGCTTGTTCTTGCCATTGTGGCAGTTGTCCTTTTATCATTTCTATTCTCAAATCTGTCGTATAATTTTTATAATCATTGAATGCTTTTTGTGTAATATTACTCTCAACAAAATTGTCTGACAAGTCTTTTTTACATCCAAGACTCATACATGTTGGATTAAGCCCCGAGTTCATCAAATGAACTTTGAAACATTCTCTACAGCATTCCATTTTGCATTTATCAATAGGGCATATTACTTTTTTGCGATTGCTTTTGTTAATAAACTCACAACAAATTGAACATTCTTCTTTATTCTGTTTATTAACTACCATATCCGTTTTCATATACTCAGACATTCCTATTCTTTGCTCCGGAACTTAAAAGAAAAAATCAATTTTAAAAATTTTTTATTCTACTTTCATTAAATAAATGAACAGAGTAAGTAATTATGAAACTGCAAAAACTGTATGTGCAACAGAGAAAAAAAGCCAACAGTTTAGTAAAAATGCAATAGTAAATACAGGACAAGTTAAAGTATCAAAATGTCCGAGAAAAAATTACTTTAAAGAACAAAAAGAAGAAGACTATACATTTCTTTCAGGTACAGTTAGACCACCGTATGAAAGTAAAAGAGATTTTGAATTACAAGGAGTTACTTAACATCTAATCTCAAGATTTCCAACACATATTTTTCTTAACCTAAAATTAAGGTTAAGAAAATTTTTGCACCATAAATTTAGATCAAAATGGAGACTAGTATGTTATCTATTTTATGAAAATGTAAATAAATATAAAGTATTATTCACATCAGCTAGTATCTCATCTCGAATGTTTAATAAATCTGTAGAAGATTCATTTATATGTTTTGGTAATTCATGTATTAGCCATTCTCTAAATGTTTTAAGATATTTTACAATTGTTGCATCAGTATGATTTTCAAAAGTTATTTTTGTATTTGGAATAACAATTCGTTTGTTTTCTATTCCTTGCATGACTTCAATAAATCTATCTATTTTATCTGTCAAACTTGAAACAAATTTATCACTCGCACTGTGTCTTGCGTAAATTTTTGTTGTCCAATGATAAAATTTTAACTGGTCTCTTGCTAATATTAACTCTAACGCAATATGTCCTATATTTGCCATCTTTTATTATAATAAAATATAAATATTTTTTATTAGAAGTAATAAAAATAATTTAGTATAATTTTGAATATTTTATTAAGTTTATAATAATAAATATGAATCAAAAGCACAATATTTTTCTTAACCTTAAATTTACACAAAAATTGATACTAGTTCAGACTTAATTACAAGAAGTTTCAAGATTAAATTCCCAATTTTTCTCTGAAATTCTAACTGGGTGTGTATCTAATGAACCAAGTTTATGATATTTCAACATTTCTTCTCTATATGCTTTAATCTTTGGAAGAGCGGAGCTCCACCATTCACGATCTCTTTTTACTGTTACATAATGTAATACACCTGAATCTTCTGGAGCATTTGGAGCAATATAATACTCAACATAATGTGTATATTCACAATTTATCATTTCCATATATACTTGACATTGGGACCAGTAATATTTTGGTATATTATCAACCGTAAGAGGTTCTTCCCTATTAACTTTTAAAGGACATTTTATTTCAACAATACAATTTGTATCTACTTTTCTTCTTTTGTTTTTATTCTCTTTGTTTATAATAGATAATTCTATCACAGATATACCATCTAATCTTCCAGTAATCCAATCATAATCAGGATGTTTTATATTTTTTTGATTGGGATCAACCTTATTTTTGCTTTCTTTTTCATATACTTTAAGAGCCAGACTTTCATATTTATTTCCATGATCTGTAAATTTATTTCCAAAAAATGGAAATTTACCCTCTATTTTCTGTTCTAAAAGATTAAATGGAGTTTGATAAGGATTTATATTTAATATAGTTGCAAAATCACGTGCGTTAATATTTGGGATTTTTTTATACATATTTAACAATAAAAATTATATTTTTAAATTAAAATTCTTTCATATAAATAAAAATAGATGAATAAATATAAAATTTTCAAAGATATAAAGTCACCTTCATATGCAACGAATTATGTTATGCAACAAAATATACCTGCGCAAATTCCACAAATTCAACAATTGCCAGTTATAAAAGAAAATTTTCAAATGCCAGCAAAACAAAATTTTCAACCACATGTCAGGGAAAATTTTCAAATGCCAGCAAAACAAAATTTTCAACCACATGTCAGAGAAAATTTTCAACCACAAATTAAAGAAAATTTAGTATTTCATAATAAATCAAAAGGTAATTATACAACATCACATCCAAGTGTTTTTGGACCTCCTTTATGGTTTAGTTTGCATAATGCTGCTGCTCATTATCCTGATAATCCAGCTCCTCTTGCAAGAGAAAGAATGAAAAATATTATATTAGCATTACCTATTTTAATACCTTGTAAAAATTGCCAAGAACATGCAACTGCATATATAGAAAAAAATTATAATGATTTAGACAGAATTTGTTCAAGTAGGGATGCAGTTTTTAAATTTTTTGTTGATTTTCATAATCATGTAAATGTTAGATATGATAAACCAGAAATGTCATATGAAGATGCTTATAAATTATACCTTGGAGGGGTAAATCTAAGCCCAATTAACTATTCATAACCCCAGTTTTCAGAAATTGTACTTTTCTTAACCTAAAATTATGGTTAAGAAAAATTTTTATTACCTAAATTGATATCAAAAATTGATACTAGATGATAAATATCAAAATTAATTAAAAAATATATTTTTATAATATAAATGAAAGTTAAAATTATGTTGTTTTATTTGTTATTAATTTGTACAATATATTTTCTATTATTTAACTTATTTCAATATTTATTTTTTCAAGATACATTAAACCGTGATTTCTCAGATAAATTAGATATTGTTATAACATGGGTTGAAGCTGACGAAGCTTATGTCCGTGATAAAAATTTCTGGTTAAAAAGAGAAATAAAAATGCTAGATGAAAAAGAAATAGCAAGGAGAAGTACAGATAATAAAGAGTTAAAATATTCACTGAGAAGTATAGAGAAATTCTTTCCTTATTATAATAAAATATATTTAGTTATAAAAGATGGGCAATTTCCAAAATATATAAAAGAACGTCATCCTAGACTAGTAATAATTAAAGAATCTGATATTATGCCAAATGAATATCTACCAACTTTTAATTCTATGGCTATTGAACCTTATTTACATCACATACCAAATTTATCAGACAATTATATATATATGAATGATGACTTTATATTTTTAAAACCAACAAATAAGTCATATTTCTTGGATAAAAATTATAAACCAACTCCTTTATATACTTCTAATAAAAAACGTAAATTTATAAATGAATATGAAATAGATTTGAATGATTATAATTTTGAGACAGGATACGCTATAAATAATTTTATTTTAGATTCTTTGGGGAAAGAAGAAAGAGAAGGTAGATATTTAGTTTCACATGTCCCAAAAATATTTAACCGTAAATACGATTATGAAATAGAGAAAAGGTTAAAAAATCACTATATCGATGATGAAGAAATTAATGTATACGATAAAACAGGTATGTCAAAATTTAGAAAAAATGGAAACTTATATCTAGTATCAATTTTAAAAGAATATTTATATCATTATTGGTTTGACTGTAAATTTAAGAAAACTAATCATATATTTCAAAAAATATTTAACTTAAGTAAATTAAAAAATAATAAAAATGATAACCAATTTCTATGTATAAACGAAATTAATAAAAAAGACTTAGATGATTATCATAATTATATGTCAAACATCTTCCCAAAAAAATCATCATTTGAAAAATAAATATTAACTTTCATCTTATAAAATAAATGTTAATAAATAATTTTATTTTATACGTCACTATTATTATTTTACAGTCGTTTTTTATAAAATGGGACACTTGATTTTACACATATTATCGTGTCTAAAATCATTAGTTTATAGATATGCTAATATAATAGTTTAAAATAATAATTTTATATTAAAAATGATTTCTA
>Ga0247843_1001742_pt1 | contig 42506 bp, 37 predicted proteins | sample LaCruzMarch2017__FD_192420 | JGI IMG/M metagenome (GOLD analysis project Ga0247843, IMG submission 192420) | Freshwater microbial communities from meromictic Lake La Cruz, Castile-La Mancha, Spain - LaCruzMarch2017_8m | ecosystem: Environmental > Aquatic > Freshwater > Lake | place: Spain...
GCGGTAGAACTGGTTTCAATCCGCGCCCCTCATGCGAGGGGCGACGGCGGAACCTTGCAGGCCTCTCCGCCGTAGGGAAAGAACCGAATGCTCCGCGAACCTGTGCCGATCAAGGCTCTGCAGCACCTGGGTTCGATGGGTTCGAAATGTCAAAGATCTAACAACCAGCGCGTTGGGTGCTTCCGCGAACCTCCCGGGGTTTTCATGATCCCTTGGGGTTCGCGACGGCACTGACCGCTTTCCTGATTCCACAGTCTGGACGGGCAGCGCTCAGACGACAAGCGTCCCGTCCACGTCGTAGCCGTCTTTCGCACCGTGGTGCTCCACCTTGTGGTGCCAGTTGGCACCGAGGTGGTAAAACCTGACGCTGTCGGTCTTGAGATCAACGATCTCCAGGAGCTTCGAACGCAGAGCCACCAACTGCGCCGGATCGACCTTGCACTCGAAAACCGAGTTCTGAACCCTTTGCCCATAGTCGAGGCAGGTCTTCGCGATCCGGCGCAGGCGCGATTTCCCAAGCGGGGTGACCGTCGAGACATCGTAGGTGATGAGGATGTACATGGCCGGTTATCTGGCGAGGAAGGCGGGATAGGCATCGAGGTCGCCCCGCAAGTGACGGGCAAGCAAACGGGCCTGAAGGTGGGGCAAGAGGCCGATGGTCGTCTTTTCATCGAGGAAAGGATGCTGGATCTCGTCCTGCTTCCGCTCCTGCCAGGCAGTGAGCACTTTTTTCCGGGAGTCTTCCTTCAACAGGACGGCCCCACTTTCCTTGGTTTCGAAGTCGGTGCGGTCGAGCTGCTTTCGGTTGAAGAGCGACAAGGCTGTGCGGTCCGCCAGAAAGGCGCGGAATTCCTCCATCAGATCCAGCGCCAAGGACGGACGGCCGGGGCGGTCGCGGTGAAGGAAGCCGCATTGGGCATCGAGTCCGCAACTCTCCAACGCACTGCGGCAGTCGTGCATCAGCAAGCTGTAGAGAAAGGAGAGCAGCGCGTTGACGGGATCGAGCGGCGGCCGACGTGAGCGGCCTGTCATCATGAGTAGCGGATCGTGATTGATCATGAGATGGGGGAAGACGGCGAAATAGGTCGCGGCCGCGTCGCCTTCAATTCCCCGCAGGGAGTCGAGGCCGGTGGCGCGTGTCGCCAGGAGGATTCGGACTTGGAGGAAGTCGGCGGCCTGGAGCAAGGCGCTGGCACGGGCAGGATCTTTCTCGCCGTGGTCGCGGGCGGCGCGCATCAGGACGTGGCGGGAGTTCGCCAGCTTCGCCGCGATCATATTCGCGGCGATCGCCACCGCTGCCGGTTCGTGATCGGCGCGGCGGTATTGCTCACGGCGCAGCAGGATGTTGCCGGAGGTGAAGCCGTTGGTGCTGGCGAGGAATTTGCCGTGCGGGGTGTGGAAGGACAAGGCGACCTTGGCCTCCGCGCAAGCTGCCATGAGTGAGGCGGAGGCGGAGATGTCCCAGCCGAAGCAGGCGATCCCGTCCAGATTGTGCAATGGCACCCGGAGCTTGGACTCGCCTTCGTGGCGGACCTCGATGGCCGCGCCGTCCTTGCGGAGATAGGCTCCCTCCAGCGTGACGAAGAGGGTGTTGAGATGTCGTTTCAAATGGAGGGGGATAGGAGGTTGGAGTTGAACCAAGCCGCCACGCCCTTCTTGAAGCGGAGGGCCTTCGGCTGGCATTGGTCGATGAGGGAACAGGCGTCGCAGCGCCGCGGATCATACTCGGCAAGGGGCGTCATCCCGGCGTTAAAGCAGTCGTGCACGGTCGTTGCGGTGTCCTCCACGAGCTGTCGCAACTCGCGATCGAATTCCACGTCCGTCCGCCGGTGGCGCTCGCCGTAGTAAAGTGCGCCCCGGGTCACCTCGATCCCAAGCATTTCTTCGAGGCAAAGCGCTTGCGCGCAGAGTTGCACCTCGTCGGCGCGATGGGCTTTCGGTTTGCCGCGCTTATATTCCACCGGCAGCACCCGGCCGTCAGCGTGGAACTCAACGATATCGCATTGGCCGGTGACCCCCAGTCGCAGCGAGCGCACCGGCATCCCGCGTGTGATCCGGACGCCCGGTCGCGACTCATCGGGTCCGTCGTGGGCACGAGCGTGCATCACCTTCCCCTCGGCGGTGAAACGGTTCTCCACCCAAGCTTGCTCGACATGTATCAGTGCGCACTGCCGCGGGCAATACAGCCAGTGCTGGAGCGCGGAGATGACGATGAGGTGGTCCTCATGGAACATGGACCTGATCGGTGAAGGTCCGTGCCTCCGGCTCCTGCCTGGAAGCACGGTATTGAGAAGAAAAGAGGCGGGGTTCTCGTCAAACTTAGATCCGTTCGATCACTTCAATACCCGCGGGGATCGCGGTGTGGTCAATCGTCACCTCGTAATCCGAAAATGCCCGGGGAACTTCGACTCCGTCTTTCCTTTTGATGCTGACTGCATCGAAGAGCGTGTGGCTCGGGGCTTTGCCGAGGGCGTTCTCGTGCTTGAAGATGATCAAGGCACGCGGAGCCATGCTGCCAGCGGGGCGGGCAGCGGACTGGTCGAACTGGAATGCGTTCTCGAACGATAGGAAAAGGAGTTCGAGGTCTTCGTCGCTGAAGCCGGTTTGCTGGGCGAGGAAGGGGTTCACGAAGCCGTGGGCCTTGTAGAGGCCGTAGGGAATGGTGAACTTCCGGCCCATGGTGCGTTCCTTTTCGGTATCCTTCTCGTTGGTGACGGAAGTGCGGGTGATCGCGTGTTCACTTGTGACAACGGGGTCGATCGAGCGGGCAAAGGAGACCTGCACGGGGCCGCGGACTTGGCCGCAGTTGATCTCGGTGGACATCACGGCACCGAAAGTCCGGACGTCGTAGTAGGTTTGGCACATCCACGCGGTTGCCTTGTCCTTCTTGCCATCTTTCGGAGCCTTCGATTCCGCTATCGGGATTCCGACAGCGGCGTGGGCGTCCTTGTGCTGAAGGTTATGAACCGTTCCTTCGGTGAAGTAGATCCTCTTGCCGTCGGCTCCACCGGCGGTCATGGCAACGAAATTGCGGATCTTGCGCTTGAGGCAGACATCGGTCACGAGGCCTTGGCCGGACTCGACATCGATACGGGGAAGGTTCCCGGCGTCAGGATCACCGTTGGGGTTGGCGTCCTGGGCGTCGAATAGGAAGATGAAGTCGTAGCGGTGGTTCATAGGAGTGGTAAATGAATGGTCTTTTGCGGATGGGATTGTGTCAGGCGTTGTCGTCAGAAGTTCCTTTGGTATCTTTCTTGGTGAAGAAGTCCTTGCGCTGGTGGTAGTAGCCGATGGCGAAAATGCCCTGTTTCTTGAGCGGGAATTGGTTCGGGAATCCGGCCGAATCAAGGGAGGAGAGTATATCCTGAACAAGGCGCTCGCGATTGACCTTAGCACCGCCGTTGAGCTTGGAGAGGTGGTGCTGGTAGGTGCGGAGCAGCCTCGGGAAAACGCTGGCAGGAGTTGCGGAGGCGGAGCTGTAGAAGCGGTCGCGGATGCCAGCGTTGACGTTTCCGAGCGCGTCTTCCTGGGTTTTTTCCAACGTGGAGAAGAGCCTGCCAAGAAGGTAGGCCGGGTCGGTATTGGTGGAGTCTAGCATGGTGGGGATAGTGAGTTGGTGATTTCGGACAAGGATAGCCTTCAGAGTGGAGGCACGGAGGTAGTTGATCGTTCGGTCTGCCTGAATCCGGCGTACGATTGCGGAGAATAGCCCTTCAGGGTAGGGAGTCCCTTCGACGATGGACCTGACGAGCGAGCCACCGAGAAGAGGGGGGATCTCATCCGCGACACGAGCGGTTTCCCGGAGGATCTGCCAAACGGCGGGAAACTCGGGGTCAGGGAAACGACTGCCGACTGCATCGGTGAACTGTCGGACCATCTTCATACACTCGTGGTGGTCGTGCAGCTTCGCGACGAGATCGGCGATGGTGGAGCGATGGAAGAAGCGGATCGAAATGCGGGCGGCATTCGGTGCGAGGCCGAGAATGTAGAAGGGGGTTTGAGTTTCGCCGTGTTCCCCGTAGCGATCTCCAGAGCGGACGGCTTCGAGAAGGTGTTGGATCTGTGCCCGCCGGGTGGCGTCCTGAATCTCTTCGGTCCCTTGAGAGCCACCGGAGAACAGGTCGGCGAAGAGGTCTTCGATCACGGTGGGCCTCTCGGTCCAGAAGACGGTGGTCGTGTCGCCGATGCGGATGCGGTGCCTTTTCGAGCGGGGACCGGTGAGCAGGGAGTTCAGTGCGGTGCCATATTGAAATGCGGCCTGTTCGTTGACGGGAGCGTTGAAACTTTGGGACTTTCCGTAGGATTCATAAGCGTTCGCGTTAAAGGAGACGATTGATGCACCCGCCGCTTGTGAACCCGTGACACCTTTGATTTTCGGGTGAAGTCGCGCCACAGGTCCAACCTCGCCAGTCAAAAGGCATTGGGAAGATTCCGCGTCACCTTCTGAATCGATTTCGAGTGTGCTCCGCCACCATTCTTGAACCCGCTTGCTCTCGTGGACAGGACGCCTTTCGCCTTGAAGCAGGAAGATGCCGAAGCCAGTGCCTACCTCGTTGAGGATTGGAAACTCTGCGATTCGCTCCGGCGACCATTGTTCGAGGAAGCGGCAGACGGCGGAGAATGCTGAATCCTGAATGACCCGCTCCACATCGAGGTGACGAGTTCGGAGCGCTTCAAATCGTTTGAGGCCAAATCCGGCCGGCTTGTCCTCCGGCTGCCTGCCAAGCAGGTAGGTCTGGTTATCCCAGAGGAGGCCGGGATTGATGCCTGCGCCTGAGGGTTTCGCTTCGCCAGGAACCAGCATCAAATTGTTCTGGAGCTTTCCCTTTTCGTCCGGACTGCGTGCGTCCTCGATGGCAAACAGGCTGCCGTCCGTCTTGAGCACGATGCGGAAGCTGATCTTCTGCGGCGAAAAGCCGGACGGAGCGATCTCATAGGAGGGGTCGTCCGCAAGGCGGTCATAAAGTTCGTTGAGCGCTTGGAGAATCATGCCTTGGCGGGGAAGGGAAGTTCGGGAACGCGGATGACTCCGTCGGTCATGGAAGCGCGGAAAAAGTGCGGGGTCGTGGAGCGGACCTTTTTGGTCGCGTGGTCCTGATCGAACTCGATGTCGTGGAGCATGAAGCCGAGGTCCTTTTCCCCGAGGAAGGAAACATCAGGAGTAGGAAGTTCGGCCTCGTTCTCAATCAGTTCGAAGCGAACCGGGAACTCGCGGCACCCAAAGTAGGGCTGTTGGAAGGCCTGCCCTTTCCGGGCGCGGCGCTTGAACATTTCGAGGTGTTTGCCAACGGCTTCGTTCTCCGGGGAGGGGGTCTCGCCCCTTTCCATACGTGGATCCAGGACAAGGACGTGCGCCTTGATCAGGTAGGCGACATCCTTGAGAAGCATTGACGCCCGTTGCTGACGATTTTCGGCGACATCCATGGATGGCCGGATCTCCGGATTGGCCATGGCAGCGTTGACCCCGGTTCCGCCTTTCACTGCAATTTTGGACGACACTTCGTTTCGGCGGATATTGGTGAAGCGGATGGGGTTGAGGACGTGGATTTCGTCGATGATCCAGCGGATCTGAGGTTTCCAATAGATGGCCTCAAGTATGCCGCGGGCCGCCGAGGGCGTCATGACGTCGTAGGAAACGCGCTCGACCTTCATTTCGGGTCGGCTGAAGAGGGCGTAGTCGCCGGAGACTTTGAGGTGAATGCCGTAGTTCATGAGGGATGGGTAAGCAGGGACTAACAGATCAGGTTCTGTCCGGAAACGTGACCGTCGTCAAAGCTCAAACCGAAGTCGTCCGAGTAGTTCAGCCCTTTTGAGATCAGGACATGGAACTGATCGTCGCGAAGGGCTTCGAAGGCGCGGATGTTTTCGTCCCGCAATTTGGGCGGGATCTGGACGGTGTAGCGTTGGAGCGAGCGGAGGAGATTCCGATGGAGGGGAATGGCAGGATTCCGCAGCTGGGCGATGAGAGCGCGGGCTGGATCATCGAACGGAACGATGATGGGGACCTGCCGATCTTCGATGAGCCTGAAGTTTGAGGCGGCGGATTGGAACTGAAACTTGAAAGGAAGTGTCTTGTCGTGACCGTCGAGACGAAACTCGCAAAGGATGTCCCGGGAATCCCAGCGGCTTTTTTGCTGGTAGTAGTAGAGGTCGAAATAATGGCGGATGGCTTCCTCCCCGAGGATATCGGGGTGGAGGTCGATCAACTGCCGTGCGACTTGGGCGGTTTCGCGAAAGTAGGCTTCACCGCGTTGGTCTTCGGCTTCGAAGACGTAGGTCCGACCCATGGGGAGGCGGCCGTTGCGATTGCAGCGTCCAGCGGCCTGCGCAATGGAATCTAGGCCGGCGAGTGACCGGTAGACGATTGGGAAATCGACATCCACCCCGGCTTCGATGAGTTGGGTAGATACCACGCGGGTCGGACGTCCTTCGGCGAGACGACCGCGAACTTCCCGGAGGAGTTTCGACCGGTGCTCCGGACACATCAGGGCGGAAAGGTGATAGTTCCCTTCCTGGCTGCCTAGGAGCCGGAAGATTTCCTGGGCGTGCTTGCGGCGGTTGACCACACAGAGAACCTGCGGGACGTCGAGTAAGCGGCAGGCGAGATTGACATCCAGCAAGGGGCCGACGAATTCGAGATCGACGCGCTTGAGAGCCGAGAAGAGCGAGTGCGTATCGGTAATGATCTCCCTGGTTCCCCGCAGGCCGATCTGAAAGTCTGTTTCGTGATGCTCGATCGCAGGCTGGGTGGCAGTGCAGAGGACGGCGGTAGCATTATAGTGGTCTGAAAGCTCTTGGAGGACGCGCAAGCACGGCGCGAGGAAATCGACAGGCAGAGTCTGCGCCTCATCGAGAATGACGACGGAGTTAGCAATGTGGTGGAGCTTGCGCGAGCGGGAGGTTCTCGCGGCGAAGAGGGATTCATAGAACTGAACGGCGGTGGTGATAATGACCGGCGCGTCCCAGTTCTCCGCGGCGAGGCGCGACTGGGTGCTCTCCTTTTCTGGGGAGAGCGCGGAGTGGTGCTCGATCAGGGGAGTGAAAGTATCGGACTGGAGCGGGGCGAGGATCTCGCGGATGACGTCGGCGTTCTGCTCGATGATCGAGGTAAAGGGGACCACGAAGATCACCCGCGTTTTGCCATGCGCGATGGCGTGCCGGAGCGCGAAGCTCAGCGAGGACAAGGTTTTTCCGCCCCCGGTGGGGACTGTGAGCGTGAAAATGCCCGGGTCGAGGAGGGACTTGGCCCTGCAGTCTTCGAGCACCTTCCGTCGCTGGATGGCCACGGTGTCCCCGGGAGAAGGGATACCGAAGGTTTCAATCTTGGCGTCCACTAGAGCGGAGATCTTACCAAGAATGCCGTGGGGAAGGCGATTCCGCTGACTGGCTAGGGATGGATTCATGAAAACCTCCGTGGCGAGGAAGTCCGCGTCTACCAGGCATGAAAACAGCATGCGGGTGAAGAATCCGACGGAGAAACCATCTCTTTGTTTTTGGAGAAATGGGGGGAGCGGCGGAATGACGACCGCTGCGATTCCGGCCGGAATTTCGGGGATCGCGGGAAGATCGATCTTCTTAAGGCGAGAGTCGAGGCAGGCGTAGTTGGACACTGCGTCCAGTAGCCCTGAATGATGGCCGGAAATGGGATAGGCGAGCAGATGACCGAGAAGCGGATGGGATTCGACAGCATGCTTGGCACCCGCGGTGGCGTGGTCGAGCTTGCCCGAGATCTCCGCTTGGTGCGGATCTGCCTTTGAGGCAAGGTAGGCTTGCCACTCAGGAGCGAATTTTCCCAGGTCGTGCCAGAGGCCTGCGAGGTAGCCCCAATGGCGGGCTGGTTCAAGATCAGGGCCGGACGGGAAAATGGCAGCGGCGAAGCTGGCGGTCCAGTAGGCGACCTTGTTGAGGTGGCCGTGGTAGGGCGCGAGGGATTCGCAGTGGGGACAATTTACCCCGCTGCGGCCGGAGCAAGCTTTCCGGGGATCATCCGGATCGACATCACCAAAGGGGGTGAATAGCGGTTCCCAATGGCTGGGGCCGAGGTCGGAGAGGGTGTGGGCGTAAGCGGTCACGGGAGGGATCGGGCCAACTCCAGCCCGCATTGTCAAGAGCAGCGTGAGGTTAGGGGTAGGACAAGCGCGGGTGCAGACAAAGGAAAATCTCGGAAGGTGCAGACTGGTCCAGACAAGCCCATCCCGGGGGACCTGAAGCGAACCAGCCCGTCTCCCCTTGTTAGACCACCCCTCCCCGTCTCGTAGAACAAGTCGCCCGCATAGAGCCATGATCGAGCCTAGCCAACATCACGCTGCATATTTGGTGGGACTAGACCACCATGACGGCAAATTGGGAATTGCGGAAGCGCTCCGTCGCTTGGCCCCCACCGGGATAAACCGAGGCAGCGCCCAGTTTCTTGTCTACGGTGTAACGCATTTACTACGAGGCGAATGTTATACCCGTGCCTTGAGCATCCAAGCCACGGATGACTACCTCACGTGGATCCGCCGGGACCGGGGAGACTCGGCCCTGGCAAATGGGCTTAAGGCCCTTAAACTGCACATCGACTACTACGAGGACATCCGGAAGACCCACCGCCCCGGCCTTCATGAACTGCTGGCCAAGCATTCCGCCCTTCTGGCAGACCCAGCCGACGCGACGATATTGATGGAGTGGATGGATCGCGAATCCGCGGGGTTCATCGACGTCTTCCCGTTGAAGTTGTTTGCGGCCGAGGACGAGCTACCAGGGGTGGTGATCGAGGTGCGGGTTACCCAGGGGAGAATTCACTTCGCGAAATGTGACGTCACCGTTGCAGGGCTGAGCGCCGATCTCAATTTCGAGCCCTACTCCGACTTCAACGAGCGCCAAGGGATGCTGCTCGGCGTAGCTCGTCTTGAGTTCGAGGACAGCGACCGCACCTCGATCCGGTCGGCCCGGTGGAAGCCGCACGGTTCCAGCACGTTCGTAGTCAGCCACATCGAATGCCACGCCTTCGAGGTGCCTCCTGCTCCCGATTACTTGCCGCCGGAGGAACCCTCCGACAAGACGCCACGGCTGGTTCGGGAGCGGCCGGGCCAGGCCGTATTCCGACGGAGCCTGAAATCCGTGTATCGCAACCGCTGCTGCATTAGCGGGTGTTCCGTGCCTCAAGTTTTGGAAGGTGCCCACATCGACGGCTACCTTTCCCTCTCTTCCGACAATGTCCGGAACGGCTTGTTGTTGAGATGCGATCTTCACGCCCTGTTCGACCGCCACCTGATCAGCATCAACCCGTCAACACTCCAAGTCCATGTCGCGGCAGTGGCCTGTGTTGCCGACGGCTACGCTACCCTTCAGGGAGCCAACCTTACGCTCCCGGTCCATCCCTCCCATCGCCCCGATCCCGCGGCGCTAGAGCGCCATTGGAGGCGATTCCAGACGGCATAGCTGCCCAAGCATGCTCAATCGGCAGGGGCCAAGGTCACCTGATGAAAGAACGGCCGACCGACCTCTGGAAGCAGTGGACCCATGGATTTAGCCCCGCTCGTTTCTCTATGCAGCGAGCTTTCTGGAGGTGCTTCACTTCGTTCCGCCACCCTATTTTGACCCGGCGGTAGCAAGATTGGACCGATTGAAATTCTGCCGCATCGACAGCGATGACGCTCTGCGGACTTCAACTGCAGCAAGGCTTTCCAAATTTAGTGCCTACACTTGCCGCCTACACCGACCTCTCACCCTGAAAAGGAGAAGGCCCTAATCCTTTGAGGATCAGGGCCTTCAAGAAGCTCCGGCGCTAGGGCTCGAACCTAGGACCTAGTGGTTAACAGCCACCCGCTCTACCGCTGAGCTACGCCGGATTTTTGGTCACCCCGGATGACCGGGGCGGGCGGAAGATGAGTTCCCCGCCGCGCGGCTGGCAAGGCAAAAATGGAACACTTTCCGCCGAATCCTACTCCCGCCCGTAGCGCTCCCGGAACTGGCGCAGCAAATCGTCGATCCGGTCTCCCCCGGCTGCAGGGACGGGCTCGACTCCAGGATCCACGGGAGTCTCGACCGCAGAGAAAGGAGATGTCGGTCGGTCCGTCGCGACCTTCATGGGATCCTCCTGCATGGGCGCAAAAGGGGTATCGGCCAGGATCGCTGGGGTCACGAGATCGCCCCCCGGCGACTCGGCCGCGAAGCCGTGCTCGGGAGCCGGTTGGGAAACGGCAGCCTCGACCGCAGGTTCGCTGAAAGGAATTTCGGGGGCCGGCGGAGCAAAGTCGTCGGCTTTCGTTTCGACGACCTCCACGGGAGCGGCATCAAGAACCGGTGGCGGGACCACGGTCTCGGAAACAGGTGCTTGATCTTCCACCGGTGCCACGGCGGCGAACACCGGAGCGACGACCGCGACGGGTATATGAGCGGCAAGGCTATCTTCGAACTCCGCGGCCTTTCGCAGGACGAGCCGCGCGTAAAGATCGCCGGCAAGCCCCAGTCGCCCCCGGAAAGCCGCGCCGCGGCCCGGCACACGGGTTTCCAGCAGGGAGATCATGGCCGCCTCATCCAGCGGCTCGAGGCGGATCTCCAACTCGCCCAGGCGATCCTGCAAGCCGCCGCTGAGCGCCGGTTTGAAAGCACTGTCCCAGATGTCGTCATTGACCGATACCACCAGATCAACGCGCGGAGCTTCTTGCCGGACCGATGCGAGGAAGCTCGCGAACCGCAAAGCCGACGGTGGATCGGCGTGCATGCCTTCGAGGTCATCCGCGACCACTACCACCCGGCCGATCAGCGAGAGCAGGGCGAGAAACGCGGCGTAGCGCTCGATCCCCGCATCGGCGACGGAAGACTGGATGATCATGCCGGTGCGGCCAGGGTGCTCCGGAGTAGCGACGGAGAAGCGAAACAGCGAGGCGAGCCAGAACGAGGACTCGTTGAGCGAACTCCCGGTGCGGCGGCTGAGTTCCAGTGCAAGGCGCGGGCCCAGCACCTCGAAGTTCTCTTTGGTCCAATGCGCCGTGACGGCTTGTGAATGATGGAAGTCGAAGGTTTCCACCGGCCGCTGGCGCAGCGCCGACAGGGCCACCTCGCGGTCCTGGCAGGGCACTTCGCCCGAACTCACCAGCGGTTGGAGCGCCACGGAAAACAAGCGGCGCGCCAGCAGATCGAGCCCCGTCAGCCCGCCACCGGCCGGGAGCGGGCGGGTCAAGCGGCGCAGTGCGGCCTCGATGGATCCACCGGCGTCGATCCGCGACCCGTCGAGCGGATTCAGCGGGAGGAATTCATGGGTCGTCCCCAGCCGCTGCTGCACGTAAGCCAGCAGGTGGGACTTGCCGAAGCCAGCCCGCGGCGCGCGCAGCAGAATGCCACGCCCGGGGGCATCGACGGGTGACACGAGGACCCGCTCCAGGCGGGCAGTGGCGGCGGAATTCACGCCCGGGGCATGGGGCGCACACGCGTGGCCCAGGGAGTCGAAAAACGGTTGGATGGTGAGTTGTTCTACCATGGGGAGTCCAGATGGGGGGAGAATGAAGCGCTCCGCGAACCGTCACAAGGAAAGAAAGGCGGAGCGTGGCCACGGTCAGCACCCCGCGTGCCTACCGGACCGGAGTGCGGCACAATTGGCGTCCCCCTCGGAAAGCACCGAAATTTCCCGTCGGATTTCCGATTGACACCCCTTGGCGCGCTCACTAGTTTGCGCGCCCCTTCGCCGCGGGCCGCCCTTTCCGCGCCACGGCATCGGGGATCTCAGTTCCATCTCATGAAAACGTTTTCTGCAAAGCCGAGCGACGTCGAGCGCAAGTGGCATGTGATTGATGCCAAGGACAAGATCCTTGGCCAAGTTGCCGTGGAAGCTGCGCGCCTCCTGCGCGGCAAGCACAAGGTCATCTTCACCCCGCACATCGACACCGGCGACTTCGTCGTGGTGATCAATGCCGACCAAGTGGCCCTCTCCGGCACCAAGGAAAATGACAAGATCTATACCAGCTTCTCCGGCTACGTCGGCGGCAAGAAGGTGGAAACCCCGCGCATCCTTCGCAAGCGCCGCCCGGTGCTTCTCGTCGAAAACGCGGTCTGGGGCATGATCCCGAAGAACCGCCTCGGTCGGGCTCAATTCGGCAAACTCAAGGTTTACGCCGGTGCCGAGCATCCGCACGAAGCCCAGCAGCCTCAGGTTTACGAAATCGCCTGATCCGGCATCCCGAACTTCATTTTCCCATGATCGAAGCCAAGAATCTCAGCGCCACCGGCCGCCGCAAGGACGCCGTCGCCCGCGTCCGCATGACCGAAGGCAGCGGACAGATCGTCATCAACGGCCGTTCCTTCGAGGAATACCTGCCGACCCTGCCCCTGCAGAACACAGTCCTGGCTCCGTTCCAGCACGCGAATCTCCTCAACAAGTTCGACGTGGTCGTCACCGCCAACGGCGGCGGCATCCACGGTCAAGCCGGTGCCATCCGCCTCGCGGTGGCCCGCGCGCTGACCATCTTCGAACCCGAGTTGCGCAAGGTCATCAAGCCACACGGCCTGCTCCGCCGCGACCCGCGCATGAAGGAACGCAAGAAGCCCGGCCGCCCCGGTGCCCGCAAGCGCTTCCAGTTCTCCAAGCGCTAAGCCGCCCGCTCTCTCTCAAAGCCGCACTCCGCAAGGGGTGCGGTTTTTTTCGTAACGAAAGGGAGCGCCGAAAAGGGAGCGCCGATCTTCAGTCGGCTTGGAGGGTCCGGTGCGGAAGAGAAGCGAAAGAAGTGCCAATGATGTTTCCCGGCCGCTCTGACTTCACTGACTTCACTGACTTCACTGACTTCACTGACTTCACTGACTTCACTGACTTCACTGACTTCACCGACTTCACCGACTTCACCGACTTCACCGACTTCACCGACTTCACCGACTCACCGACTCACCGACTCACCGACTCACCGACTTCACCGACCTCACCGACTCATTCCGCTTTAAAACCCTCCCCTCACCCGCTTTCTTCACGCCCGTGAAACTCGTCTCTTGGAACGTCAACGGCATCCGCGCCACGCTCGGCAAAGGACTCCCCGAATTCATTTCCTCCGAACGCCCTGAAATCCTCTGCCTGCAGGAGACCAAGGCCCGCGAAGAACAGGTCGCGCTGCCCCTCGAATTCGGCGGCTACAAGTCGTTCTGGAACTCGGCCGAGAAGCCCGGCTACTCCGGCGTGGCGATCTTCACCCGCGACGAACCGATCGCCGTGAGACTCGGCATGGGCCTCGACGACCACGACCGCGAGGGCCGCGTGATCACCCTCGAATATCCCGACTTCCACCTCGTCAACGTTTACACCCCGAACGCGCAGGACGAACTACGACGCCTGCCGTACCGGATGGAGTGGGACGAAGCGTTCCGGCTCTTCCTGCTATCGCTCGAATCCTCGGGCAAGCCGGTGATCTTCTGCGGCGACCTCAATGTCGCTCACCAGGAGATCGATCTCGCCCGACCGAAAGAGAACCGCAAGAGCGCCGGCTTCAGCGACGAGGAACGCGCGGGCTTCGGACGCCTGTTAGAGAGCGGCTTCCACGACAGCTATCGCCATCTTTATCCCGACCAGGCCGGAGCCTACTCATGGTGGAGCTATCGGGCGAACGCGCGGGCAAACAACATCGGATGGCGCATCGACTACTTCGGCCTTTCAACCAGCCTGCTCGGCCGGGTGAAGGATGCCGCCATCCTGCCGCACATCACCGGATCCGACCACTGCCCGGTGTCGCTGACACTGGGCTGAGGCACCCCGGCTCAATGCGCCGCGTCTTCCGGTTTCGGCTCCGGCAGGAACTGGGTGAGGATCGCCCCGATCAGCGCATAAGCACCGGCCACACAGGCACCGACGATCGCGATGCGCGCCGGGTCCGGCTTGTCGGAAGCGGCCAGCGTGAGCGTGATCCATGCCGCCGCGGTGCCGAGGATGCGCCCGCCGATGTTCGCGGCGAAGCTTTCGCCGGTGCCGCGCAGGTGCATCGGGAAGACCAGCGGAATGTAATTCCCCCAGAAGCTGAACTGCGCCACTACTAGGAAGCCGGCGATGAAAATCCCGATCTTGATCAGTCCCAGGCTGTCGGGATTCCCGAGCTGGCCGGAGATCCACCAGAACAGCAGCGGCACGAAGATCATTGATGGCAGTTGGAACACGCGGAACAATTTGCGCCGGCTGACGATCGCCACCGCCAGCACCGCCAGCGCCAGGCGGCCGAACATCCCGCCGATCTCCTGCCAGAAGGTGATCTTGGCCACCGCCTCGTCGCTCGCATTGCCGCCGATCTGGCGCTTTCTGCCGTCCGGGATTTCCGGCTTGCCGGCCGCCTTCGCCTCCTGCACCGCCTTGCCGACCGCGGCCTTGGCCGTGCCGATCATCGCGGCATGCCCCGCTTGATTCGGCGTGTTGAGTGCCTGCGCCCCCAGGATCTGCGGCAGTTGCTGGATCGCCCCGAAGGCAAGCCCGTAGCTGCCGGCGAAAAGCAGCGTGGTTAGCACCGTGGTCTTGATCAGCTCCGGCGCGAACAACTCGCGGATGCTCGGCCGTCGCAAGGTCCCTGCCGATTTCTTGCGCGCCCACTCCGGCGACTCCGGCAGGAAGGGCCGGATCAGGATCAGCGGCAAGGCGGGGATGACTCCGGAAATCAGCGTGTAGCGCCAGGCCTCATGACCGCCGTGGATCGCCGGAAGATCGAGCGCCCACTTGGCCGCGAGGACGTTCGCCCCGGCCACCAGCAGGCCGCCGACCGACGAGAAGGCCTGGGTGTAGCCGAGCACTTTCTCACGCTGGACCTTGTCGGTGAAAAGCTCGGCCAGCCACGCCACCGCCGCCACGAACTCGACGCAGACACCGATGAACACGAGGCAGCGGAAGAACAGGAGCTGATAGAGATTCTGCGAAAAGCCCGCCGCGAAGGCCGCGAAGGCATAAAGAAGGATGCTGTAGGTCAGCACCCGACGTCGCCCGAGCCGGTCGGTTAGATACCCGCCGAGCAGGCCGAAGATGCCGCCCGCGATCGCCGGCACGAAGAACAGGATCCGAGCCCACTGGGTGAAGGCCGGGCTCCCCGGCAGCAGCAGCGGCACGCCGTTCGCATCGAGCCCGCCGAGCGACGCCAGCGCCGGCTTCACGATCAGCGGCAGCATCAGCAGCTCGTAGATGTCAAAGGCGAAGCCGAGCGCGGCGATGGTGCAAATGAGCCACTGGGTCGAGGTGAGCTTGGGAACGGACATGATGGTGAAGGACGGATTACCGGAGCCGGGCCGCCGAGACTAGCGAACCAAACCTTGAACGCAACCCGGCGTCCGAAGTTTACCGTCATGCCGCGATTCAGACCATGATCGCCCGCACCGCCTTGGCCGGCTCGACGCCGGTGAGCTTGTAGTCGAGCCCCTGGAACTTGGTGGAGAAGCGCGCGTGGTCGATGCCGAACTGGTGCAGCAGCGTCGCGTGCAGGTCGCGGACGTGGACCACGTCCTTCACCGCGGCGTAACCGAGCTCGTCGGTTGCGCCGTGGACCATGCCCGGCTTGATGCCGGCACCCGCCATCCACAGGCTGAAGGCCTTGATGTGGTGGTCGCGGCCGCTCCCCTGCCCCATCGGCGTGCGGCCGAACTCGCCGCCCCAGATGACCAGCGTGTCTTCTAACAGGCCGCGCTGCTTCAGGTCCTTGATCAATGCCGCCGCCGGCCGGTCGGTCAGCTTCGCCGCGGCGGGCATCTTTTTCTCGATGTCGCCATGATGATCCCAGCCGCGGTGATAGAGCTGCACGAAGCGGACGCCGGACTCCAGCATGCGGCGGGCAAGCAGGCAGTTGCTGGCGAACGATCCGTCGCCCGGCTGCTTCACTCCGTAGAGGTCGAGGATGTGCTGCGGTTCGCCGCTCATGTCGGTCAGTTCGGGGACCGACGATTGCATGCGGAATGCCATCTCGTATTGGGAAATGCGGGTGTCGATCTCCGGGTCGACGCGCTCTTCGCGCAGCATGCCGTTGAGCCGCTGGATCTCGTCGATCACCTGGCGCTGGCTCGATTGGCAGACGCCCTCCGGGTTGCCGACGTAGTGGACGGCGCTGCCCTTGCTCTGGAACTGCACGCCCTGGAATTTGCTCGGCAGGAAGCCCGCGCTCCACTGGCGGGCGGAGATCGGCTGGTCGGCATCCGCGCCCCGCGAGACCATCACGACGTAACCGGGGAGATTCCGCGACTCCGCACCGAGCCCGTAAAGCAGCCAAGAACCCATGCTCGGGCGGCCCTTGAGGATCGATCCGGAGTTCATGAAGGCGTGCGCCGGATCATGGTTGATCTGCTCGGTGACCATCGAACGGATCACGCAGATCTCGTCGGCGATCGAGCCGATGTGCGGGAACAGCTCGGAGATTTCGGTGCCGCATTTGCCCCAGCGCTGGAACTTCGTGAACGCGCCGCGGGCGACCAGCTTGCTGCCTTGGAGCTGTGCCAGTTGCTGGCCGGCGGTGAAGGACTCGGGAAACGGTTTCCCGTGGAGCGCGAGCAGCTCGGGTTTGGGATCGAAGGATTCCAAATGCGACGGGCCGCCCGCCATGCACAGGTGGACGACGCGCTTCGCCCGTGCGGGGAAATGCAGGCCGCCCTGGCTTTGGAGAAAAGGCAGCGCGCCGGAGGAGTCCGCGCCTAACAACTGGGACAACGCCATGCCGCCGATCCCGGCGAAGCCGCGCTGCAAGAAGGTCCGGCGACTGAAATCCTGCTGCCAGCGCTCGTAGGCATCGAGTTGAGGTGACTTCATGATCAGTAACGGGTGATGGTTTCGTGCAGGTTGAGGATGACCCGGCAAAGCTGGGCCCAGGCGGCCAGCTCCACCGGATCCTGGCCCTTGCCCGGATCGGACAAGCCGGTCTTGAGGAAGGCGGCGGCGTCTTCCGGCTTGGATTGGTAGAACTTCCGCCGCTCCGCGACGAAGGCCGTCAGCGACTCGATCTCCGCCGGCTTCGCCTCGCGGGAAAGCGCGATCCGCAGTGCGTGCCGGACTTTCTCCGCATCGGCCGCGCCGGGCTTCTCGCGCTGGAGCCGCAACGCGAAGCCCCGCGCCGCCTCGACAAATGACGGATCGTTGAGCAGCGTCAGAGCCTGCTGCGGGCTGTTGGATTGGAAGCGGTCGGCGGTGCATTCCTCGCGGCTCGGCGCGTCGAAGCCGGCGAGCATCGGGTGCATGAAGGTCCGCTGCCAATGCATGTAGAGGCCTCGGCGGAACTGATCGTTGCCGGTGCTCGGATGATAGTCGCGCTGCGGGAAGTTGAGGTTCACGTAGTAGCCCTCCGGTTGATAGGGCTTCACGCTCGGCCCGCCGACGGCCCCCGCGCCGAGCAGGCCGGCGATCGACAGCGCGTTGTCGCGGACGAACTCCGCGTCGAGCCGCCGGGCGGCTTGCTCGGCAAGCAGCCGGTTCGCCGGATCTCGCTCCGCCAGCTCGGGACGGGATGCCGAGCGCTGGCGGTAGGTGCGGCTGGTGACCATCAGGCGGACCATGTGCTTCACGTCCCAGCCGGAGTCGCGGAATTCGATCGCGAGCCAGTCGAGCAACTCCGGGTGCGACGGCCACTCGCCCTGGTTGCCGAGATCGTCGAGCACGTTCGACAGGCCCTTGCCGAAGAATTGCTTCCACAGCCGGTTGGTGAAGTGCCGCGCGGTCAGCGGGTTCTCGGGAGCGGTCAGCCATTTCGCGAGGTCGAGCCGGGTGAGCTGGCGACCGTCGCTCTTCAAAGAAACCGACGGCAGGAACGCGGGCACCGCAGGGGTCACCGCTTCGGCGGGCGTCATCCAGTTGCCGCGTGGCAGAATGTGGGTGGGCAGGATCTTGTCGGCGGGCACGGCTTGAGCGACCAGCGAGTGGGCGTAGCCGGCCCGGCAGGCGATGATCCGATCGCGCAGTTGCCGGTATTCCGCGGGCAGGGCGGCATCGGGCGTGTTGGCTTGAATCCAAGCCGCGGAGAGTTCGCGGTGCTGGCCCTCGCTGCGACTCGCTGCAGGCATCAGGAACGCCGCGACAGCCTCGCTCCGCAGGGCGGCCGGCTGCCCGGGAACCGCGTCACCGAAAGGCGTGACGCTGACCCGCACACTACCGATGTCGGCGCTGGCGAGGGTGACCCGCAGCACCCGGTCGGCGGCGGCCGGCAGGGCTTCCGCGAGATGATAAAGCGCGTGCTGCGGCCGGGATGCGGCGTCCTGGGGCTCTTCCCACAGGGCCGGTGCCGAGCGCCATTCCGCCTCGAGCAGCGGGCTGTGATCGCCATTGCTGTAGGCATGCGGCGTCCGTCGGTCGGCCTGACTCCAGGCGACCTTGATCGGCTGGAGTTTGGCATCCGCAGCGACCAGTGCGAAGGTCGGCGACATCGCGAACTTGCCGTTGGCCTGGCGCCCCACTTTGCCGGCATTCGCGGCGGCCGGCAGCGCTTCGATCCGGATCGAGCGGATCGATTGATCCGGCAGCGGGAAATCGAGCGTGAGGATCTCGCCCTTCTTCGGTGGACCGCTGAAAACCACCGCCTGGTCCGGCAATGATTCGGTGGCGGTCCCTTGGGACGCCTTGATCCCGCTGGCGGCAAGGGTCCCCCAACCCGTGGGATGGGCCGCCAGGAAGGAAGCCGCCTGGTCGGTCCACGCTTGGAAAGCGGGCTCGTCCCGGTCCTTCTTGAACGGTGCCAGCAGATCCACCGCGGAGCCCTGGAGCTCGCCGAGACGCCTCACCAGCGCCGTGTTGAGCGTTTGGATTTCCGGCGGGAAGGGCCAGTCATTGTTGGAGCCGGGAAGGTCCGGATTCGGCGTGTAGCCGTAGTTGGCATAGACGCCCCACTGCCGGACATCCGCAAAGAAGGCGCCGAGCGAGTAGAAGTCCTTGGCGGTGATCGGATCGAACTTGTGGTCGTGGCACTCGGCGCAACCGGTGGTCAGGCCGAGCCAGGCCGCACCCACCGCCCGCACCCGGTCGCCCATCGACTTCGCCAGGTATTCCCCCGGCTGCGCCCCGCCTTCGCGGGTCATCAGGTTGAGCCGCAGGAAGCCGGTCGCGATCCGCTGCTCGTCGGTGGCGTCGGGAAGCAGGTCGCCGGCGAGCTGCTCGGTGGTGAAGCGGTCGAAGGGCTTGTTGTCGTTGAAGGCCTGGATGACGTAGTCGCGATAGGGAAAAACCCGCGCGTTCTGGTCGCCATGATAGCCGACCGTGTCGGCGAAGCGGACGACATCGAGCCACGGTACGGCCATCCGCTCGCCATAGTGCGGCGACGCAAGCAGGCGCTCGACTTGTTTGGCGTAGGCATCCGGCGCCGGGTCGGCGAGGAACGCTTCCAGCTCGGCCGGTGTCGGCGGCAGACCGATCAGGTCGAGTGACAAGCGCCGCAACAAAGTGGCCTTGCCGGCCGGCGGCGAGGGCCCGATCCCCTCGCTTTCGAGGGTCGACAAGACGAAGGCGTCGATCGGGTTGATCACCTCCGCGGCGTGCTTCCCCGCGCTTGGGACCGGCTGCTTGCCGAGCGGCGTGAAGGACCAGTGCTCCTCGTATTTCGCGCCTTGCTCGATCCACGCGCGGATCAGCGCTTTCTGACGGTCGTTCAGGTCCTTGTGGAAATCCGGCGGAGGCATCACCTCGTCGGGATCCTTGGAAAACATCCGCTTGAGGATCGCGCTTTCGTCAGGCTTGCCGGGAACGATCGCCCGCTCTTGGGAATCCTTGAGTTTGGAGTAGGCCCCTTCCGGCGTGTCGAGCCGCAGGTCGGCTTCCCGGGTCTTGGCATCGAAGCCGTGGCAGGCGAAGCAGGTGTCGGAGAAAATCGGCCGGATATGGGCGTTGAACGTAACGCGTTCCGGCAGCGGGCCGCCGGAAACCGGCGCCGTGGCCCCCTCACTCGAGGGCAAACCGACACCGCCTGCCATGACAAGCAGCAGTGCGAGGTGGGAAAAGCGGTTCATCATGGGAAGTTAGCCTCCTCTACGCGCGGGCCAACAACTTTCATCCACCCTCCTCTTCCTCCCCCCTACCGCGCTCCCGCCTTTTTCAACTCGGCCACCGCCTCGTCGAGTCGCTTGCGGGTCGCGACCAGTTGATCGCTGAGTTCCTTCAACTTGCCGTCCCGCTCCGCAATCGCCGCGTCCCGCTTGAGGAGAGCATCATCCCTCTCCTTCACCGCGGTTTCCCAGGTCTTGATCTGCTCGGTGGCCTGCGCCAGCCCGGTCGCGAACTTGCCGATCTCCTCGTTCTTGGTCGCCAGCTCTTTCTCCGCGACCTCGGCAGCCTGCTGGATGGAGTCGACCGATGCCTTCAACCCGTCGAGATCGGCCTGCAATTGCCGCGAATGCTTCTCCGCGTCGAACCGCGCGTTCTTCTCCAGGATCTCGCGGCTACGAGCCTCGTGGAGTTCGCGTGACAGCACCTGCCCCCCGCGCCACTGGACGAGGATAAATCCGACCAGCACCAGGCAGCCGATGGCATTGACAAGGGGCAAAAATCGGGCGGCGCTCACGGCTCCTGGAGCTTGGTTTCAAAGCTGACCTTCTCGATTTTGGCGGCTTTCACCGCGTCGAGCACCGCGAGAACATGCTGGTGCCTGCAATCCTGATCGGCCCCGATGAGAACGCGGGTGGTATCGTCAGGCTTGAGGTCGACCAGGCGCTGCGTGATCTCGGTCGGCGTGACGATCTCGCCGTCCCAAGTGCTCACACCGTGCTGATCGATCGCCAGATGAATCGGCGGCACTTTGTTTTCGGAAACCGCCGAGGAAGAAGTCGGCAGTTTGAGATTCACCCGGTGGATCTGGGTCATGCTCAGGCTCACCATCATGAAGCTGGCCAGCAGGAAGAACATGATGTCGATCAGCGGCACGATCTCGATCCGCGCCTCTTCCTCGTGCTCGCTTTCCGCGCTCTGGAGTTTGACCGGCATCGGAAATCAGCGCTTGAGATGGCGTCCGGCCGCATAGGCCTCGAGATCGTGACCGTGTGCCTTCGCGGACTGGGTCAGCAGCTCGACGTGGTTGATCCAGCGCTCGAAAGCACCGCGGAAGGTGGAGACCCGCTTGCGGAAATAGTTGTAAGGAAGCAGGCACCCGATCGCGATCGCAAGACCGGCGGCGGTGGCAATGAGCGCTTCCGCGATCCCGCCAGTGACCTTGGTGACGCCCAGTGCTTCATCGCCGAGCGAGGCGAACGACCCCATCAGACCCACCACCGTCCCGAGCAACCCTAACAGCGGAGCCAGCGTGATGATCGTGCCGAGGATCCACATCCGCGCCTCGGAGCGCTCGATCCATTTCGTCGCGTGCAGATGCATCGCCGCGAGCATCGAGGTGTGGGCGTGGGAGATGCCTTCGTTAAGATTGTGGAGAAAAGGATCCGCCAGATCCTGACCCAGCTTCCAAGCCGTGCCGAAATCGCCGGTGCCCAGCGCCTCGCGGGCCTTTTCCTGCGCGTCCGGCCGCAGCGAACGCTTCAAGGAAATCCACCAGATGCTCCGCTCCAAAAGCACGCACAGCGCGAGGAAGAAAGTCGCGGCGACGGGCCACATGATCCAGCCGCCTTCGTGAAACGTTTTGAGAACAATGTTCGCGCTGAGCATGAATCAATTCAGTTGAAAAATAATCGGCTGGCTGGTGGTCGCACGCACGCCCGGCTTCGCCCGGAAACGGCGGACGGTCCGCAACGCCTCCTCGTTGAGGACGGAGAAAGGCGATCCGCTGATCACCTTGGCATCGACCACATAGCCGCGCTCATCAACCGTAAACTGTACAATCACCCTGCCCTCCTGGCCTTGCCGACGGGCGGAGGAAGGGTAATTCGGGCTGACCTTGCGCAGCCCGACCCAGCGGTCGGAACCCACCGCGCTTGAGCCGGAACCACGCGCCGTGCCATTCCCCTGACCGGTGCCCCTGCCGCTTTCGCCGGAGCTGGGCTTGCGGCCGGTCGTTGCCGAACTTTCCTTCGGTCGGCCTGTGGTCGGGCGGGCGCTCGGCTTGGGCTGCGTCGCAGGGCGAGTAACGGCCGGAGCCGGGAGATCCGGAACCTCGGGTAGCGGCTCCATTTCCGCCAATTCGGGAAGCTCGGGCATCTCCGGCATCTCAGGAAGCTCGGGCAATGCTTCCGGCACAGCGACCATTTCCTCCGCGGCCAAGTCATCCACCGCCTCCTCCGGCGCTTCCGCGGGCGGTGCCGATCCCATGGCCTGCGGGGTGATGAAAAGCTCCGCTTCCTCTCCCGCCCCGTCATTCAGCGCAGGCAGCCGGTCCACCACGTGAACTACGCAGGCCACCGTGCTCGCACCGGCCACCGTCAGCCAAGTGGCCAGGGTGCCGATATTCAGCGCGTAAAGAATGGAACTCATGGATGCACTTTGCCGGCCTCGCCCCGGGCTTGATGAGATCAAGTCTCAAGAGGAGCTTTAGTCTTCCCGGCCGACCTGTCAAATCCCAAGGCGATGCTTTCTCGTAACCGCCCGCTCTTGATCCGACCCGGAAAATCCCGAAGCTCTCCCCGTGGCGCGCGAATACACTCTGAACCGCCGGACAACCGGTCCGACCTCCGGCATCGACTACCGTGCCGAGCTCAATGACGAGCAATTCGCCGCCGTGACCACCCCGCCCGGCCCCGCGCTGGTGATCGCCGGCGCCGGCTCCGGCAAGACCCGCACCCTCACCTACCGGGTCGCGTGGCTGCTCGACCAGGAAATCGACGCCCGCCACATCCTGCTGCTGACCTTCACCAACAAGGCCGCCCGCGAAATGACCGAGCGCGTCCGAGCCCTCGTCCCCCACGATGTCTCCGCGCTCTGGAGCGGCACCTTCCACTCGATCGGCAACCGCATTCTGCGCCGCCACGCCGAGGTCGTCGGCCTGACCAAGTCCTTCTCGATCCTCGACCGCGATGACCAGAAATCGCTGCTCGCCGGGGTGGTCGCCGCGCTCGACATCGATACCAAGCAGCGCCGCTTCCCGAAGGCCGACGTGCTCGCGTCGATTTTCAGCCTGGTCGAGAACACCGGCGTATCCCTGCAAAACGTCATCGACCACCGCTACCCCTACTTCGCCGACTGGTCGGCGGAAATCGCCACCGCGCACGCCAACTACACCCAGCGCAAGCTCGACACCAACTCGGTCGACTTCGACGACCTGCTCGTCCTCACCCTCAAGCTCCTCCAGCAGGACGAAGAGCTGTTAGGCCTCTACCGCAAGCGCTTCCGCCACATCCTGGTCGACGAGTATCAGGACACCAACTCCGTCCAGAGCGATCTCATCGACCTGCTCGCCGGCGGCGGCGCCAGTGTCATGGCGGTCGGCGACGATGCCCAGTCGATCTACTCCTGGCGCGGCGCGGACATGGGCAACATCCTGTCTTTCCCGAAGCGCCATGACGGCTGCCGCGTCTTCAAGATCGAGACCAACTACCGCAGCGTCCCGGAAATCCTCGACCTCTCCAACGCCGCCATCCGCGCCAACTCGGCCCGCTTCGAAAAGGACCTGCGCTCTTCCCGCAGTGCCACCGGCACCAAGCCCGCGCTCGTTCCGCTGGAGGATCCGTCCAGCCAGGCCGCCTTCGTCGCGCAGCGGATGCTCGAGCTGCGCGACGACGAAGGCATCCCGCTCGAGGAGATGGCCGTCCTTTACCGCGCCCACTTCCAGTCGCTGGAAATCCAGATGGAACTCACCAGCCGCGGCATCCCCTTCGCCATCACCAGCGGCCTGCGCTTTTTCGAGCAGTCGCACATCAAGGACGTCTCCGCCTTCATGCGCTTCGTCACCAATTGCAAGGACGAAACCTCCTTCAAACGCATCGTCCTGCTGCTGCCAGGCATCGGTGCGGCGGGGGCCGACAAGCTGTGGCGCGACTTCCTGAAAACCGGCGCCGCGAACAGCGAGACCATCCCGCAATGGTCGGCCGTCCTCTCCATCCTCAAGCCGCCGAAGAAAGCCGCCAAGCACTGGGAGCAACTCGGCTACGTGCTCGATGAACTCACTCCCGGCGGCGAGTTCGCCAAACCGGGCGACATGATCTACAGCATCCTGGAAGGCCTCTACGCCGAGTTCCTCCAGGCCGCCTACGACAACTACGAAGCCCGCCGCGGGGACATCGAACAAATGATGTCTTACGCCGGGAACTTCGACGACATCCTCGAATTCCTCTCCCAACTCTCCTTGCTCGGCTCCGCCGACGGCGAGCCGACCGGCGACACCACGGAGAAAGACGACGAGAAGGTCACGCTGTCCTCCATCCACCAGGCCAAGGGCCTCGAGTGGCAGGTCGTCTTCCTGATCTGGCTCGCCGACGGCCAGTTCCCGAACGGCCGCATCCTCGAGTCCGACGACCCCGCGCAGTTGGAAGAAGAGCGCCGCCTGTTCTACGTCGCCATCACCCGCGCCAAGGACGAGCTCTACCTGACCTATCCCTTCATCAATCCGAAGTCCTACACCGGCGACATCATCCAGCGTCCCTCGCGCTTCCTCGACGACTTCCCGCGGAACCTCGTCGAGGAATGGAAAGTCGGCCCGTCCTGGGGCTCGGCGGACGATCCGTTTTGAGCGCCCGGGGCGAATAGCCAAACCACAAGGCTTTTTAAGATGCAGATTCCTCTTCGAATGGATTCAGCACAGCTACCCCGCAGCGTTTGAAATCATCCACGTTGCGAGTCGCGACGATCAAGTTGTGTCGCTTGGCAGTGGCTGCAATCATCGTATCCATCAGCCCGACCGTGTAACCGGATCGCTTCACCTCATTGACCATCTCTCCCCAAATCAGAGCGGTTTCCGTCGTCCATTCGAGTGTCGGCATTCGTGCGAGCAGTTTCTGGAACCATGCTACAAGCTCCTCGCGCTTTTTGCCTTCTGGCAGCGCGTCCACGCCTCGCCAAATCTCCCCCATGGTGACCGAATCCGCGACAAGTTCGGATTCGTTTGCTGCCAGCCATTCCACCACATGCTGGACACTGAACCGCTTTGTAGGTTCGCAGACTACGTTGGCATCAACAAGATACCTCATTCAAAGCCGACCGGTTTGAGATCGTCCGTCGTCTCAGCTCGCTCCATTGGAGTGAAGAAGTCCTTCACCGGGCAACTCAAAAGCACATCGACTAAACTTCCTTCCGGTTCGTTCCGGGACACCAAACCGCTCGCCCGCACCCGATACTCCCCGTGCCCGACACGTTCGATCTCAATGCGCTGGCCCGCTTCCAAGGCGTCCGCTTTGCGGAAAACCTCGGGGATCTCGATCGAGCCCTTGGCGGATAGGATCGTTGTCATGCGGGACTCATACCCTTTCGCCATGGCTCCGTCAATCGGACGAAAGGCTTAGCCAAAAGCCTCGGGTCCGCTGAAATGCCGGCACCGGTGAGAACGACTACTTTCATGGCCTTCTCACCACTCCGTGCCCAGCCCATGCCGGCCGGCCAGCTCTAACAGGTCATCGCGCATCGGCCACTCGTCCGGCCGCTCGCTGACCTCGTGCCGCTTGCTTGCGCCTTTCAAGGCCATGCAACCGGTGTTGTCGCCGATCTGGCGGACCTGTTCGACTTCCTCCGCGCTCAGCCGGACATCGGGCAGCGCGGCGAAGTCGCGGATCCGGCCCTCGATCGAGCGGACGCCTTCACCCGCCTCCTGGATGAAAGTCGGCACCACGCTCTCGACCGCCGGCTGGCTCAGGTTCCAGATCGCGGCGAACTGGACCAAGGTCAGCCCGTGCTTTTCGGCGATCGGCTTCATCTTCTCGATCTTCTCCAGCCCGTGCTCGACCCAGCCATCGGCCCGGTAGGCGCGGTGATCGCCCGGCTTGAAGACGTGGCCCGCCTTCATGTCGCCGTGGAAAAGCCCGCCGTAGTCGGCAACGCGGGTCAGCACCTTGACCCCGTGCTTTTCACACACCGGCAACGCCAGCCCGACCGGCCAAGGCTCGAGCGGGTTGAGGATCAGCATCGCCCAATCGATATCCGCGCCGAAGCGCTCGATGCAGTTGATGATGTCCAGCGTGAAGCCGTTGGCCGGTCCCGGTGCGATGCCCAACCGCTCCGCCAAGCCTTCGGTCTTCAGCGCCCGCAAGCCGTCCCAGACCGCGTCGCTGGTGTAGCCGGTTTCGTCCGGATTGTGGAGCATCAGCAGGTCGAAGCGGTCGGTCCGGCATCGCTCCAGCGACTTCTCGGTGGCCTTGCGGATGTAGTCGCGGTAGTGCGAGGGCTGGTGCAGCTCGGGATCGGTGAAGCGCGGGTAGCCGCGGGCACCCTGCCGCTGGCCTTCGTAGAAATCGTGGCCGATCATCCCGACCAGGCAGTATTCGTCCCGCGGCAGTCCTTCCAGCGCGAGCCCGAGCAGTTCGTCCGCCTTGCCGTTGCCGTAAACGTCAGCCGTCACGAAAGTCCGCATCCCGGCGTCCCATGCGGTCCGGATGCAGGAAATGAAGCGCTCTTCCGGAAGTGTTTCGCCGAAGTGCATGAAGCGGCCGCCGCTCCAGGTGCCATATGCCGTGGTGGTGAGATCCATGGCGAATCTCTAGATCGGCTGACCGCCGCGGTCAACCGGTGCGCAAGATCCGCGTGAAAAGGGTAAGGATATGCCCAATCCGCGCCCAGGGACCACCATTCTTCAAACCGGCCCGGCGCACGACGATCAAGATCCCGGTATCCCCGCCAGCCGATGCTTGCCAACGCCCCCTTGTCCCGCCGATCTTCCAGCCACCATGGACAATCCCTATCAGGCCAGCAGCCATTCCGCGTATCCCACTTCCAGCGGCACCGTCACTCCCGCCACCCTGCAAGCGCTCGCCGGCACCAAACCCTGGGTGCGATTTTGCTCGATCATGGGCTTCATCGGCGCCGGCTTCATGATCCTCGCCGGACTCGCCATGATCACCACCGGTGCCGTGGCCGGCGTCAGCTCGCAACAATCGGCCGGGATCTCCACCCAGCAATCGGCCGGGCTCGCCGCATTGCCCGTGGTCATGGGCGTCATATACATCGTGTTCTCGATCGTCTACCTCTTCCCCTCCCTCAAACTCTGGAAATACGGCAGCGCGATCGTCCGCCTGATGTCGAGCAACTCGACCACCGACCTCGAAGCCGCCCTCGACCAGCAACGCGGCTTCTGGAAGTTCGTCGGCATCCTGATGATCGTCATGATCGCCTTCATGCTCCTCGCCATCGTCGGCGGCGTCGTCGCCGGCGTCGCCGGAGCGTCCAGGATGTCGCCGTAAGCAATTCTCCCTTTGCGTCATCGGCGTCTTGGCGGTTCATCTCCCCACGCCATGCCCGCCGCCTCTCTCCAGCCCTTCTTCCGACAGCGCGGCTGGAAGCCATTCCCTTTCCAAAAGGAAACCTGGGCCGCCTATGCCGCCGGCAAGTCCGGCCTGCTCCACGCCCCCACCGGCCTCGGCAAAACCCTCGCCGTCTGGGGCGGCCCGCTCATCGAGTTCCTTTCCGATCGGCAATCCAGAATCAAGAACCCTCAATCAGAAATCGTCAATCCGGCCTCCTGCCGCGTCCTCTGGCTCACCCCCCTCCGCGCCCTCGCCCAAGACACCCTCCGCGCCCTCCGCGAACCGCTTGAACAACTCGCCCCCGGCCTCCAGGTCGAGGCCCGCACCGGCGACACCTCGTCCGCGATGCGCGCCAAGCTCCGCAAACAGCTCCCTTTCGGCTTGGTCACCACCCCGGAAAGCCTGTCGCTGATGCTGACCCACGCCGACACCCGCGAAAAACTCGCCGGGCTTCAGGCGGTGATCGTCGATGAATGGCACGAACTCCTCGGCACCAAACGCGGCGTCCAGACCGAACTCTGCCTCGCCCGCCTCCGCGCCTGGCTGCCGGATCTCAAGATCTGGGGCCTCTCCGCAACCCTCGGCAACCTCGACGAGGCCCGCGACGTCCTGCTCGGTGAGCACTCCGCCGGCGCCGTCACCGTGTCCGCCGACCTGAAAAAGGACATCCGGATCGAGACCCTCATCCCCAAGGAAATCGACCGCTTCCCGTGGTCCGGCCACCTCGGCACCCGGCTCGCCCCGCAGGTCGTCCGCGAGATCGAAAAGGCGAACACCACGCTGCTCTTCACCAACACCCGCTCGCAGACCGAAATCTGGCACCAGGAACTCCTCGCCCTCCGCCCGGATTGGAAAGACGTCCTCGCCCTCCACCACGGCTCGCTCGACCGCGCCGAACGCGAAAAAGTCGAAAACGGCCTCCGCGACGGCTCGCTGCGCTGCGTCGTCTGCACCTCGTCGCTCGATCTCGGCGTGGATTTCTCGCCGGTCGACCAGGTCATCCAGGTCGGTTCGCCGAAAGGCATCGCCCGCCTCCTCCAGCGCGCCGGCCGCTCCGGCCACCAGCCGGGGAAAACCTCCCGCATCCTCGGCGTGCCGACCCACGCGATGGAGCTGGTCGAATTCGCCGCCGTCCGCGACGCCGCCCAGGCCCGCCACATCGAGTCCCGCCGCCCGCTGCTCAAGCCGCTCGACGTCCTGGTCCAGCACCTCGTCACCTGCGCCATCGGCGAACCCTTCGAGCCGGCCGAAATGCGCCGCGAAATCCAATCGACCCACGCCTTCCGCGACCTCAGCGATGACGAATGGGACTGGTGCCTCGCCTTCATCTCCACCGGCGGCAAGGCCCTCGCCGCCTATCCGCGCTACCAGAAAGCCCGCCTCGAAAACGGTCGTTTCTTCGTCGATGACAAGCGCCTGATCCAGCAGCACCGGCTGTCCATCGGCACCATTTCCTCCGACCCCCAGGTCAGCATCCGCTTCGCCAGCGGCCGCACCCTCGGCACCGTCGAGGAAGGCTTCATCAGCCGCCTCAAGCCCGGCAATCTCCTCGTCTTCGCCGGCCGGAAGCTCGAACTCGTCCGATTCCACCAGAAAGTCGCCACGGTCCGCGTCGCCACCCGCGACGCCAAGGGCCACGTCGCGATCTGGGGCGGTAGCAAAATGCCACTCTCGACTGAGCTCGCCCACGCCATGGCCGCCCGCCTCCGCGGCGAGGGGAAAGCCGCGCCGGAAATGAAGGCGGTCGCCCCCATCCTTGCGATCCAGCGCCGCTGGTCGGAGCTGCCCGATGACCGCGTCCTGCTGGTCGAGCACACCCTCTCCCGCGAAGGCGAACACTTGTTTGTTTACCCGATGGCCGGTCGCCTGGTTCACGAAGGACTCGGCGCCCTGATGGCCTACCGGCTGCGTTTGAAAGAGGACATCACCGTCACCCAGAACGACTACGGCTTCTGCCTCACCGCCCGCCGCGGCCTCCACCTCAGCGAGGAGATCATTCGTTTGAATCTTTCGTTGGGCAATCTCCTGGAGGACCTCGTCGCTTGCCTCAACACCGCCGAGCTCGCCCGCCGCCAGTTCCGCGAAGTCGCCCGCGTCGCCGGGCTGGTCCTCCAGCAACTCCCCGGCCGACAGCAGCGGGGCCAACGGGAGCTTCAATCGAGCTCCAGACTCCTCTTCGAGGTGCTCGAACGCTACGATCCCGGTAATCTGCTCCTTCTTCAGTCCCAGCGGGAAATTCTCGAGAAGCAATTGGAGTTCAGCCGACTCAGGGATTCCCTGATCGACCTCGAACAACGACCCATTCACTTGATTGAAACCAAGCGGCTCACCCCGATGGCCTTCCCTTTGTGGGCCGACCGCCTCTCCGCCACCCTGCCTGCCGGCGACGCCGCCAGCCGCCTCGAACAAATGCTTGAAGAACTCAATCGCGCCTCCACTTTGTGAATATCTCGATCCTGAATCAAACGCTTGCTCTCCTTCCCGACAAGGCGGCACTCCTCCCCGACGGCACCCTGATCGTCGCCGATCTCCACCTCGGCAAGGCCTCCGCGTTTCAAGCGAAAGGTCTCGCGATCCCCGAAGGCGACAGCGACGCCGACCTCCAACGCTTGGGAACAATTTGTGAACAAGTCGGAGCCACCCGAATCCTGATCAACGGCGATCTCTTCCATTCTCCGGCAGGCCTCACGCCAGAAATCGAACGTTTGCTGGAAACATGGTTATTTACAATTCCGGTTCCGGTCCAACTCATCATCGGCAACCACGACGCCAAGCTCCGCCGACTCCCGGCAGCCCTGAATCCGGTCCCGTTCACCGAGGCCGCCGGATTCCACATCGTGCACGACCCCGCCGACGCCCCGCCCGGCAAGCCCGCCCTCTGCGCCCACTGGCATCCGGTCGCCCGGATCGCCGATGGCAAGCGCACCTCGCTCCGACTCCCCTGCTTCCTCCTCCGCGGCTCCATTCTCGTCGCCCCGTCCTTCGGTACTTTCACCGGCGGCGCGATCATCGACCACCAGAGAGGCGACCGCGTCTTCGTCGCCCCCGGCGACCGGGTGATCGAGGTGCCGGAGGAGCTGCTCAGGCGCTGACCCGGGCCTTGGGCCTTGGGCCTTGGACCTTGGACAAGGGCCCTTGGACTGCGTGCAGCCTGCTGCCGCTCTGTTGCCACAGCCTGCTGTGGAGTCGGGTTGATTCGTCAGCAGGCTGACGAGAGAAAGCGGCAGCAGGCTGCCCGCACTCCATGGGCTCCGCCCTCCCTCACTCCGGCACGATCCGGTAGTAGCTCTCCAGAATCAGCAGGCACAGGCAGTTCCGGTAATGGACATTGCTCGTGAACGCCGCCGCCACCGCGTTCGGCTTCTTCCCTCCGCCCGGGGCCTTCCATGAGCCGTCCGGATTCTGGTTCTCGATCAACTGCGGCATCACCCGTGCCTGAAAGAGGTGCCACTTCCTGCCCTCTTTCCCTCCGTCCTGCCGCATCGCCAGAGCCTCGTAATAGAGGCCATAGAGATCGCAGTCTTCGTCGCCGAAATTGAAGCGCGACTTTGCATCCAGGTAACGGAGCCCCAGTTGCGCGGTTTGGGCCGTCTTTTTGCCCCACTGCTGGAGGCAAAAGACCCCCGCCCCGGTCAACGTGTGATAGCCATTGGGCGCATGGGAATCGCCTTTGCCCGCATAGCCGAAGCCCCCGCCCTCCCCTTGCCTGGCCTCAACGTACTCCAGGGCCTTCCGCATGCAGAGCGTCAGGTTCCTCAATGGCACCCCCGATTTCTGACAGGCGGCAAGAGCCCCGATCTGCCACGACGTCACCGACAGATCCCCGCCCCGCGCGCCTTGCTCGTCGTAACCATAATCCCAGCCGCCCGACTCATGCTGGTTGCTGATGATGAACTGCCCCGCCTTAAAAACCGCGTCGCGCAGACCCGGCACCGCCAGGCTCTCGTTCTCACAAAAGATCAGCGCCTCCGCCAGAGCCTGGGTCGCGATCGCGTGCTCATAGGGAAGATGGTTCTTTTCGCCCGAGGACGACAGCACCCCGTCCTTCGCCTCGGCCCACTTCACCAGAAACTGGATCCCCTTCAAGCAGGTCTCCCCGAACTGCGCCGAACCCGGCGACTCGCCATGCCCGAGCAAGGCCAGTAGCGCGAAACCGGTCATCGCGCATCGGTTCGATCCCGTCCAACCGCCATCCTCGTTCTGCGTCTCCTTCAACCAGCGCAACCCCTGCAGCACCGCTTGCTCCGATTCCACCGAGCCGCCCGCCTCCACGATCATCCGCTCCCGGTCCTCGGCTTTCCGGCGGAAACGCATCGCGGCCGGCATCTCCAAAAAGCCCGCCGCCACTTCGACCGGGGCCGCCGCCGCCTTCTCCAGCGCTTCCCGTGTGACAGCGACCGCTTTCGCATCCTGGAACATCCCCGCATTTTCCAAATTCACCCCGAGGGCCACCAAAGCAGCGATCTGATCTTCCCGCACCTGCTTCAGTCCCGGCTCCGCCGCTTCCGTCAGCTTCCGGCTCTCCTCCGCATGGATTTTCGCCAAACCCGCCACCCCGGGATGCTCGATTTTTCCCGGGACCAGGGTCCCCGCCTCCAGCTCGCCCAAGGCACGGAGCGCCGCCAGTTCTCCCGCCACATCCTCGGTCGCCCGCGCCTTCTCGCCGAGCTTCTTCAAAGCCGCCTCGAACTGCCCGTCCAGCTTGGTCCGCGGCTCCAACAGCGCCCTGTTCCGCTCCTGCGCGGTGTTCTCGATGGTCGCCACCTCCCTCGCCGTGTCGATCGGTGCCGCGAACGTAGCCGGGGTCGCCGAAATCATCACCAGCGCGGCGGGCCTGAGGAAAAGCGGGGAACCTCTCATGGATCCCCATCCCCTATCTTTCGCCCAAGCATCGGTCAAAACCATTCGCCTCTCGCGCCGCCCCCCGGATTTCCCCTTGCCGCCCCTCCCCGGCTTTCCTAGCGTCCCCGCCCCATGAGCCGGAAACCCTTCCGTTCGACCGGTCGCTCCGGACTGCTTGCCTGCGCCTTGGGCGCGGCACTGTGGTCCGGACCTGTCACGGGTCAGCAGCCCGGCCCGATGACGCCGGCAAAGAATGCCCCGGCGAATTTCGACCCCTCGGATGTCTACTTCCAGGGCTGGCTGCTCTCGCGCGATGCCGAGAAGCTCCAAGCCGAGAAGAAGTACGAGGAGGCCCTCGATAAATACACCCGCGCCCGGCAGCTCTTCGATAGCGTCGCCACTTACTTCCCCCTGTGGAAGCCGGAGATGGTCACCGGCCGCCGCGCCCAGACCGCCGACTTCATCGCCGCCGTCGGCCCGGAAGCCCTGAAGCAGCGGAAGGAGAAATCCACCGCCGTCGCCGAACTCGAAGGCGGCGTCCGCACCGGAGTGATCGAGGGCGAGTCGCCAATGCCGCTACCCCCGCTCCCCGGAGTCCAGAAGGTCGAAACCTTGGAGACCCGCCGGATCGCCGAGCTGGAGAACCGCGTCAGAGAACTGGAGGGTGATCTTTCCAAGAATCCCGACGCCATCAGCGCCGACCGCAATGCCTCGCGCGTCCAGGATATCGCCAGACAGCGCGATCTCGCCAAAGCAGAACACAAGCGCGCCACCGACGAACTCACCAAGCTCCGCGCGCGCTCCAGCGCCGAGCCGATGCAGGAGGAAATGCGCAAGCTCGAGTCCCAACTCCAGGCCAAGGAGCGCGAACGCGCCGCGATGAGCCAGGCGCTCGGCCAGAGCGAGGAGAAGACCCGCAAGGCCGGCGAGCAGATCGCCGCGCTCCAGACCGAACGCACCCGCCTCGCCCAGAAAGCGGCCGACCTCGAGAAGAACCTCGAAATCGAGCGCAAGGCCCAGAACGAAGTCATCGCCGGCCAGCAGAAGCAACTCCGCGAGCTGCGTGACCAACTCCGCGGCAAGAACGACGAACTCGCCACGGCGAACCAGAAGATCGCCGCGCTGGAGAACCAGCTCCACGAAGTGCGCTCGTCTTTCGACGAACTCCGCGAGGAACGCGACACCCTGCTCCGCGAGAAAGAACAAATGGCCTCGCTGCTGAAGCTTAGCGAAGGCAGCCGGATCCAGGAGGTCATCGACCAGAACCTGGGCCTCGCCAAAGACCTGCGGGTGGCGGAGGAGAAGATCAAGAATCTCAGCGACCAGAACAACGCCAACCTCGACGAGTTGACCACCGCCTACCGCGACCTGGCGATCGCCAAGAGCAACATCAACGACTTCAAGCGCGAGAAGGCCGCCCAGGACCAGCGCATCGCCGACATGGAGCGCCGCCTCCGCACCGAGGCCGCCGGGCTCGCCGCAAGCGGTGCCGATCCGGCCGAGGCCGACATGCTGCGCGCCCTGATCCAGAAGCAACTCCGCATCCAGGAGCGCCGCCGCAAGTCCAGCGAGATCCTGCTGGATGCCGTCCGCGACAAGGCGAAGAACGACGAGAAGATCGGCGAAGCCCTCGCCCAGTACGAGAAATCCGAACTCCCGCTCACCCCGCAGGAAATGGACCTCGTGAAGAGCCGCGGCGTGGACGACGAGTTCGTCTCTCCGTTCAGCCGCCCCAAGGGCGAAGTCGATGCCAGCGTCGCCCGTCTCGAAACGGAAAATCTTCCCTATACCGACGCCGCCACCCGCGCCTACCTCAACGGCCGTTTCCAGTCCTGCCGCGAGCTTTTCGAGCTGGTGATCGAGCGCCATCCCGGCGATGCCGACACGATGTGCCGCCTCGGCAATGTCCACCTGCGCCTCGACGATTCCGTGGCCGCCGCCGACATCTTCCGCCGCGCCACCGAGCTCAGCAGCAACAACCCGTATGCCCACCGCATGCTCGGCTACTCGCTGATGAAGACCGGTGCGCTCGGGGAAGCCGTCGAGTCGCTGAAAAAGAGCATCGAACTCGCTCCGACCAACGCCGACGGCCGCGTGGTGCTCGGCAAGCTGTTCTTCGACCTCGGCCAGGAAGAAGAAGCCGAGGAGCAGCTCAGGTCGGCCATCGTCTACGACGACGCGATGTGGCAGCCGCATTTCAACCTCGCCTACCTCTACGCCAAGCAGGGCAAGAAGAAGCAGGGACTGGAGTATTACCGCAACGCGATCGAACGCGGGGCAGCTCCCGATCTGAAACTGGAGAAGCAGCTCGGCAACTAACCGCCCGTCGTCCTTTTCCCGTCGCTTCCCTGCGCTTTCCAGCCCTTTTTTGTTTTTGACAAAACGGAGCCAAGACCGCAATTCGCGGCCATGACCGAGTCACCTCCCGCCCGCATTTTCGCCGACCCGGCAGACGCCTGCCGCACCCTCGCCGCGGAACTGGTCGAACTCGTGACCGCCATCAACGCCAGCGGCCGCCCCGCCGTCCTCGGCCTCGCCACCGGCCGCACCCCGCTCCCCTTCTACACCGAGCTGATCCGCCTGCACCGCGCCGGCGATCTGTCCTTCGCCAAGGTCATCACCTTCAACCTCGACGAATATCTCGGCCTGCCCGCCGCCCACCCGGAAAGCTACCACTCCTTCATGCGCCGGGAGCTGTTCGACCACGTCGATATCCCCGCGGAGAACGTCCACATCCCCGATGGCATGGTCGCCCCGGAAAACCTCGCCGCCCATTGCGCCGCCTACGAGGACGCGATCCGCACCGCCGGGGGCATCGACTTCCAGCTTCTCGGCATCGGCCGCACCGGCCACATCGGCTTCAACGAACCCGGCTCGCCGCGCGACAGCCGGACCCGCGAGATCGAGCTCGACCCGATCACCCGCCAGGACGCAGCCCCGTCATTCGGTGGCCTCGACCAGGTCCCGACCCATGCCATTTCGATGGGCTGCGGCACCATCCTCGAAGCCCGCAAGATCGCCCTCCTCGCCTGGGGCAGCGGCAAGGCGGCCATCGTGAAGGAAGCCCTCACCGGCCCGATCAGCGACCGCGTCAGCGCCTCGTTCCTCCAGGAACACGGCGACGCCACCTTCTACCTCGACGCCGAGGCCGGCTCCGCCCTTTGAGCACGGGGGCCAACCCGTCGGAGCGCGGCGATTCCACCCGCGCCGCCGCTCCAAAACCTTTCCGCCGTGCCGCTTGCACCCCGCGCAATCCGGGTGTATGCCGTCACCCCGGTCCGCCCAAGGGACCCTACCTCCTTCTCACATGATCAAGTGGATCCTTCAGAAAATCGTCGGCTCGAAGAACCAGCGCGAATTGCGCCGGATCCGCCCGACCGTCGAGCGCATCAAGGAAATCGAGGAAGCCCTGCAACGGGAGCCGGTGGAGAAGCTGCGTGAAAAGACCGCCAAGTGGCAGGAGCATCTTTCCCGCTATCACGAGCTCCAGGTCGCCGCCAAACCGCAGCTCGAGCGCATGGACGCCGACGGTCTCGCGGACGCCGCCGCCTACATGAACGGCCGCCTCAATCGCCTGCGCGACGAATTCCCCTCGCTGCCGCCCAAGATCGAAGCCACCGCCGCCTCGATCGAAGCCGCCAAAGCCGCCTTCCACGAGATCGAAAGTGGCTTCATCGCTTCCCGCGCCAAGTATCTCGACCAGATCCTGCCGGAAGCCTACGCCGTCGTGAAGAACGCCGCGCGCCGGATGTGCGGCACGACTATCGACGTCTGTGACCAGCCGCTCGCCTGGGAAATGGTCCACTTCGATACCCAGCTCGTCGGTGGCATCGCTCTCCACCGCGGGATGATCGCCGAAATGATGACCGGCGAAGGCAAGACCCTGGTCGCCACCCTGCCGGTCTATCTCAACGCCCTCACCGGCCTCGGCGTCCACGTCATCACGGTCAACGACTACCTCGCCCGCCGCGACTCGGAGTGGATGGGTTCGCTCTTCAAATATCTCGGCCTGACCATCGGCTGCATCCAGAACCAGATGCCGCCCTGGGATCGTCGCCAGCACTACGCCTGCGACGTCACCTACGGCACCAACTCGGAGTTCGGCTTCGACTATCTCCGTGACAACGGCATGGCCTCGACCCGCGACGAGCAGGTCCAGCGCGGCCATTACTTCGCGATCATCGACGAAGTCGACTCGATCCTCATCGACGAAGCCCGCACGCCGCTGATCATTTCCGGCCCGTCCTCCGTCTCCAGCCACCAGTTCGACAAATACAAGCCGCTGGTCGAGCAGATCGTCCGCCAGCAGACCAGCCTCTGCAACGAACTGGTCACCGAAGCCAAGAAGGCCCAGGAGGAAGGCGACCTCGAGACCTGCGGCCGTGCGCTCTTCAAGGTCAAGCTCGGGCAACCGCGCAACCGCCAGCTGATGCGCATGATGGAGGAGCCGGAGATCCGCCGCCTCCTTGAAAAGACCGAACTTTCCTTCTATCAGGACGCGCAGAAAAAGGAACTTTTCGCTATCAAGGAAGAGCTCTTCTTCACCATCGATGAGAAGAGCCATGACTCCGACCTGATGGAGAAGGGCCGCGAATTCCTCGCCCCCGGCGATCCGGAAGCCTTCGTGCTACCCGATATCGGCACCCTCTTCGCCGACATCGAGTCCGATGGCATGCTCAGCGACGAACAGCGCGTGATTCGCAAGGAACAGCTCCAAGTGAAGCTCGATTCCCAGGCGGAGAAGATGCATAACATCTCCCAGCTTCTGAAAGCCTACTGCGTCTATGAAAAAGACGTCCAGTATGTGGTGAAGGAAGATAAGGTGATCATCGTCGACGAGAACACCGGCCGAGAAATGCCCGGCCGCCGTTGGTCGGACGGCCTCCACCAGGCGGTCGAAGCCAAGGAAGGCGTCTCCATCGAGAAGGAGACCCAGACCTTCGCCACCATCACCATCCAGAACTACTTCCGCCTCTACGAAAAGCTCGCCGGCATGACTGGCACCGCCGAAACCGAAGCGGCGGAGTTTTCCGACATCTACAAGCTCGACGTGCTTCCCATCCCGGCCAACCGGCCGAACCAGCGCACGGATCAGAACGACCAGGTCTTCAAGACCCGACGCGAGAAATACAACGCCGTCATCAAAAAGATCGAAGAAGCCCACGCCAAGGGCCAACCGGTCCTCGTCGGCACGGCTTCGGTCGATGCCTCGGAGACGGTGTCGCGCATGCTCAAGCGCAGCAAGATCCCGCACACCGTCCTCAACGCAAAGTATCACCGCCAGGAAGCCGAGATCATCTCGAAGGCCGGCCAGCATGGCGCGGTCACGGTCTCGACCAACATGGCCGGCCGCGGCACGGACATCAAGCTGGGCGAAGGCGTCGCTGATGTCGGAGGCCTCTTCGTGATGGGCACGGAGCGCTACGAATCCCGCCGCGTCGACCGCCAGCTCCGCGGCCGTTGCGCCCGCCAGGGCGACCCCGGCATGAGCCAGTTCTTCATCTCGTTCGAAGACGACCTGATGCGGAACTTCGCCGCCGCCGACCGCATGACCTCGATGATGGAGCGCTTCGGCATGCAGGAGGGCGAGGCCCTCGAGCACTCCTGGCTCAACAAGTCGGTGGAAACCGCCCAGAAGCGCGTCGAACAGCGCAACTACACCTGGCGCAAGCGGGTGCTCGAGTTCGACGACGTGATGAACAAGCAGCGCGAGGTCGTTTATGGCTATCGCAACGAAGTGCTTTCCACCGAGACCCCGCGCGACCTCGTCAACGAGATCATCGAAAAGGTCATCCCCCAGAAGGTCACCGAATTCCTCGCCGACCGCGACGAGGCGAATCCTGACTACAACGAGCTCGTCCACTGGGTGAATGCCACCCTGCCGATCCGCTTCACGGAAGAAGACCTCGATACGGTCGCAAAGAACGCCGAGGACATCGCCAACCTCCTCGTCCAACGCGTCCAGGAAGCCTATCAGGTCCGCGTCGATGGCCTCCCGCCGGAGATCCTCGACATGGAAGAGCGCCGCATGATGCTCGCCGCGATCGACCGCCAGTGGCAGGCCCACCTTTACAACATGGATGCCCTCCGCGAAGGCGTCCACCTCCGCGCCCAGGGCCAGAAAGACCCGCTGATCGAATACAAGAACGAGGCCTACGAGCTGTTCTCCCAGTTGATGAACAACATCGAAGGCGAGGCGCTGCAGAACCTCTTCCGCTCCGCCGGCAACCTCGAGTCGATCCTCCGCCAGCTCCACCACGCGCCCCAGCAGCTCCAGGGCGGCGAGCAGCCGATCACCCGCGCCAACGTCGCCACCACCGGCAGCTCCGGCAACGTGCTGGTCGAGGAAAGCGACTCCGGCGCCATCAAGCTGAACCTTCCCAAGCGCCGCCCGCCGAGCTTCGACATCGACCAACTCGGCCGCAACGCCCCCTGCCCCTGCGGCTCGGGCAAGAAATACAAGCAGTGCTGCGGAAGAGAGGGCTGATCTGATAGCCGTGGCCGCAAGGCCTCTTCACGACCCGGTAGGGCTGGACCGCCGGGCCCGCCCACTTCACCCCCGAGGGTGGGACGCGGAAGACCCGCCAAGGAATCGCCCGTCATCAACCTCCGCCGCCGCAGGGTAAAGTGGGTCCGCCCAGCGGTCGGTCCCTACCCATCATAACGGCCACCCACAAAGGCATGAAATCCGCTTTTTCGCTACCGTGCTTGCACTACTCTCCACCGTCATGGCCGACCGCCGCCGATTCCTTCTCCTCGCCGCCCTCGCCTTTTCCGCCACGGCGTGCAGCGAGAAATCCACCTCCGCCGCCACCGGCCCGCCGCTGCGGATCGGAATGGACCTCAGCTACCCGCCCTTCGAGATGCAGGACACCGCCGGCAAGCCCGATGGCGTCGGCGTGAAGATGGCCGAGGCACTCGCCACGAAACTCAACCGGCCACTGCAAATCGTGCCGATGGAATTCTCCGGCCTGATCCCTGCGCTGCAGACCGGCAATGTCGACCTCGTCCTGTCGTCGATGACCGCCACCGACGAACGCCGCAAGACCATCGACTTCTCCGATCCCTACGCCTTCACCGGCCTCGCGGTGCTGGTGAGCAAGGACTCCGACATCCAGTCGATCGACGATCTCAAAAAACCCGGCCGCAGCCTCACCGCCAAGACCGCCACCACCGCCCAGACTTGGATCACCGCGAACCTCCCGGAAGCCAAGCTGGTGGTCTTCGAAGACCAGACCGCCTGCGTCCAGGAAGTCGTTCAAGGCCGGGCCGATGCCTTCATCTACGACCAGCTTAGTATTTATCAATACGCCCGGCAGAACCCCGACACCACCCGCGGCTTGCTCAAGCCTTTCGTCGAGGAAAGCTGGGCGCTCGGCATCGCCAAGGGCAACGACGCCCTCCGCCAGCAGGTGAACGAATTCATCGCCGCCTTCCGCGCGGAGAAAGGCTTCGAGAAGCTCGGCGATCAGTATCTGAAGGAAGAGAAGAAGTTCCTCGAAAGCCAAGGCATTCCTTTCATCATCCGCTGAGTCCCGGATGACCCGCCGCCAGCACATCGCCAACATCGGGGTCGCCGTCGCGCTGGTCGCCGCCGTCGGATGGCTCTGCACTCTGGTCTTCGGTCAACTCGGGAGGCAGACCGATTGGTCCAAGGCCTGGGAATATCGGGAAGCGCTTTGGAACGGTTGGTTGATGACGCTCGGCATCTCGCTCGCCGCGCTGGCCGGCAGCATTGTCTTCGGTCTGCTGTTCCTGCTGGGCCAGCGCTCCCCGCTGCCGGTCGTCCGCTGGACCTGCCGCGCCTTCCTCGAGTTCGTCCGCGATACTCCCCTGCTGGTCCACCTGTTGTTCGGCTATTTCGTCATTTTCGCCCCGCTGATCTCGCGCCCGCTGGCCGACGCCGGCTTCCAGGACAAGGTCGTCATCGGCATCCTGCTGCTCTCCGTTTTTCAAGGCGCCTACCTCGGCGAAATCCTCCGCGGCGGGGTCGAAAGCATCCCGAAGACCCAGTGGGATTCGGCCCTCGCGGTCGGCTTCAGCCCGGTCCAAGTCTACCGCCACGTCATCTTTCCCCAGGCCCTGCGCCGCGTGCTGCCAGCCATCGCCGGACTCTTCGTCTCGCTGATCAAGGATTCCTCCCTGCTCAGTGTGATCGGCGTCTCCGAATACTTCTACAACACCAAGAATTTCATCTCCCGCTCCTACGCCGGACTCGAAGGCTACATCCCGCTCGCCCTCGGCTACCTCGCCCTCACCTTGCCGGTCGCGTGGCTCGCGCACTGGCTGGAGAAACGCTTCCGCCATGAAACTTGAAGTCCAAGGCGCGACCCGGATCTATGGCGCCACCCGTGCGCTCGACGGCCTGATGCTGTCCTTGCCCAGCGCTCGGATCCTTGTACTGATCGGCCCCTCGGGGGGAGGAAAAAGCACCCTGCTCCGCGTGCTCGGCGGACTCGAAACCGTGGATAGCGGTACGGTCCGAGTGAATGCTCACCACCTTCTCGCCGACCCCGCCGCCCTGCAGGCCTACCGCCGGAAAAACGGCTTCCTGTTCCAACAGTTCAACCTCTTCCCCCACCTCAGCGCGCGGAAAAACATCACGCTGCCCTTGGAAAAGGTCCATCGCCACGACCCCGCGAAAGCCCGCTCGATGGCCGACGAGGCGCTCGGCCGCTTCGGCTTGTTAGAGCACGCCGACAAGCTCCCCGCCCAGCTCTCGGGAGGCCAGCAGCAGCGCGTCGGCATCGCCCGCGCCGTCGCCTTCTCGCCGGAGATCCTGTTCCTCGACGAACCGACCTCCGCCCTCGATCCCGAGATGACTGCCGAGGTACTGGAACTCATCCAGGAACTCGCCGAAGCCGGCCAGGACATCATCCTCAGCACCCACGAGATGGGCTTCGCCCGCGCCGTCGCCGATCACGTCGCCTTCATCGCCAGCGGCCGAATCGAGGAGTGCGGCCCGCCCGCCTCTGTCTTCGGCTCACCCGCCTCGCCGCTCTGCCAGCGCTTCCTCTCGCGGGTCATGCGATACTAATGCCGCTGATCCCGGAGTCATATCTCTCGGATAGTTCCGAAAGCCTGATCCAGCGGCTGGCGTTAAACAAAAATCGGGGCGAAGGCAGCGCCTCCACCCCGATTCCTAAAAACCTCGGTGCCGATATTTATGCCTTAGTCCCGGTGATCGCGAGGAGACGATCGAGGGTCATGGTCACCAAAACCTGCGAACCGGTGCTCGTAATATAAGTCGTGGCGTCGTTGGCCCGCGTTCCAAGGCCACCGAAGTCGAGATTCAGCTTCTCGATCTTAGGGTCGATCTTGTCTTCGAGGATCTCGCCCGTGATCATGTTCATCGAGCGGACGATCTTGAAACCCTTGCCCGAGAGCGACTTCAGGACGGCGTCCTTGCTGATTCCGCCGGTCTTCGCCTTCTTCGGGCTGCCACCCGAAGCCTTTTTCCAGTTGGAGAGCGTAAGAGGGCTGATGCCGAACTTCTTCGCTGCCCGGGTCGCGCCGCCGCGTCCCTGTCCTACAATGAAGTTCAAGATCTCTGCCTTCTCCACATCGGAGTAACGTTTGCCCTTTTTGTTTGCTGCTTTCTTGGCTGCCATGCCGGTGAGTTAAGAAAGCGCCGCAGACGACTCAAGCAATTTCTGAAAGATAATCGCCAAAGCTGCGCCGACCATACTTTGACGCACTTCCCTTTTCAAAGGTGAACTCGATAGCAAATCCCCAGGTTTCACTGGAAACATCGAAGTGTTAATCGGCCACCGGCTCAAAGTACAATTGGTAAAATGCCCGTGGACCTGGCCCGGTGTCACTGACGCCATATGCCGCCCGCTGTGTGGGCGACATTGCCTCAATCGCCGAACGACTGATCGTCGCGATCCGGTTCACCGGGCTCGCGAGTCCCGCCAAATCGGCTCCGCGGTGCAGATGATAGTTACCCAGCGGCTTGAGCGGAGGCAGCTTGACCGAACATCCGCCCGGCACCGTTTCGCAATGCAATCGGAAGCTCGCGTCGTCGGCAGCGTCGCTCGGGTCGAGCTGGAGTTCGTATTCGGCGAAATTGTCGAGCCCGCCAAAGTCGGAGTCCACCGCGGTCATTCCCGTCAGTCCGCGAGCGGCGAGCCACTGTTCGAAGGTCGGCGGGACCACCGGCGCCAGAACTTGGAATACCTCGATTCCGGAGATCGTCGGATAATTCGCCACGCCCGGGAACCCGAGGTTCAAACGACCGTCCGCAACCGTCACCGGGAAACTCACCGTGCACGCCGTGTTGCCTCCGACCCGGGCGAAGATATCCATGTTGTCCACCTTCAAGGCGGAAGCGGATTTTTTCCCGTTAAATTGTTAGAAAGGATTGGTGCTGGTTGATCGGGCGATGTTCCGACATCGCCTGTTTGAACAAACGTTTCAAATCAACCAACACCATGGATCAACAGACAGGG
>Ga0247843_1001743_pt1 | contig 42452 bp, 40 predicted proteins | sample LaCruzMarch2017__FD_192420 | JGI IMG/M metagenome (GOLD analysis project Ga0247843, IMG submission 192420) | Freshwater microbial communities from meromictic Lake La Cruz, Castile-La Mancha, Spain - LaCruzMarch2017_8m | ecosystem: Environmental > Aquatic > Freshwater > Lake | place: Spain...
CCTCATTTGTGACGTCAACAGCTCCGACGTCACCTCCAAAGTGTTACCTAAGCGCTATCCAAACGGACCCACGCCTAAGCTCTTGATACTGCGCGTCTTGGTAACACCTTTTATGACGTGCAAGGGTAGCGCGTTTCTTAACGTAAGTTTAACGATCTTCGCGCCCCGGCGTCCTGCATAATGGAGAGATGAAACGGATCACCCGTAGGCACGTGGCCCTGATGACTCTTGTGGCCCTGTCGGCGGATGGCGCCTTTAGCCAGGATGTGGCTTCGATGGCGAGCAACGCGCAGTCGCAAGCGGCCGTCGCTCAGCAAAACGCCGCCGACGTGAAAGCCTACGCCGAAGCCCAGCAGAACGCTCGCATCCAGCAGCAAGAGATCAAGCAACAGTACGCCTCCCGCATCGCGGAAGCCGAGACTCAGTTGGCTCGTGCCAAGAACGAGCTCGCCAATTGCGCCATTCAGCAAAAGTTGGATGAGGCCGCCGCCAAGGCGCAGGCCGCGCAGGCGCAGGGCCAGCAGATGCAGAACGCGCTTCAGCAGGCTGCGGGACCGATCGGCAAATTGGCCGATGGGGCGTTGAGCGGTGCGGGTGCGGAAAAGAAAGACACGCAAAAAGCGATCGAACGTCTGGGCGGTGACGCCAAGACCGAACTCAACATTTCGAATGTAACCAAATCGAGTGATCTCGATGGGAAGTGCTCCGACGGAAAATTTTTGCAGGACTGCGGAAATGCCACCAACCCAGTGGCCGTACGTTTCGGGGGTGGTCCCGACAAGGCTCCGGCCTGTGCAATGATGGCGACCCGCCGTTGCCGCGATATTCAAGACGATCTCGCCAAGAAAGAGAAAGACCTCAAAGGCGCTAACCACATGACGAGCGATCTCGTCACGGGTGCGCTCACCGTCGGTGTGGCGGCGCTGGGCTATGGCCTGCAAGCCAACCTCCAAAAGAAGGCCAACGAGGCGGGTGCCGAGAACTCCAAACTCCAACGCGAGATGTGCGAGAACGCCGCGAACCTGGCGATCAACGAAGCGCAAAAGCAACTCGCCTTGCTTCAGAACAATCAAGACGAGGCTCTCGTGTTGGCCTCGCTCAATCCCAACTTCAATCCGACGAACCCTGCCGGCGGAACCACCTCGCAGAACGGCGGCAGCGACGTGCTCGTGGATCCAGGCACGGCCGGCGGCGGTATCAGCTTTAACGGCAACGGCTTGGGGCCTCAGGGTGGACTTAGCCCTGCGCTGCCTCCGACAGGGGGCGCGGCCGGTACGACGCCCTCGGGCGGCGCGCCCATGGCCGCGAGTCCCGCCACGAGCGGCGGGGCAGCTCCGGGCGACAACGCGTGGACTTTTGGCAGCGGTCAAAACGGCGGGCCGCCCAACGGCATTCCGCTCCAGGCCGATGCCGGATCCTACGGTGGCGAAACGGGAGGCGGCGGATTCTTCGGTGGTCCACCGGCTAACGGCACTGCGGGCGGAGGGGGCGGTCCCCTGATCTTGCTGGAAGACGAAGAGGGCGGGAGTCCCATGGCAGGTTTCGGAGACGGCGGCTTGAACGTGCTCCTGTCGAAGATGCGTCAGCGGCTCGCGGCTCACGGCCCCGAGCTTCGCCGCAGCGTAGACCTGAGCCCCATGGCCCGAGCCGGCCTGCCGGCCAAAGAGGCCCCGCGCGGACTCGCGACGCAGAACTGATTCCCTGTTAGTTTAACGACCCATGAAGCGCGTTCTCGTGGGAGCCTGTTGGGCGCTGGCCCTGGATGCCAGCGCGTCCGCCCCGACCAAGACCGTTATGGCTCCGCCGTACCCCCTTCGTCGCACCGCCAGCCTCCTGGAACCCGAACTCCACACCGGCCGCACCGCACTCACCCTGGAAGGCTCTTCGGCATCGGGCGCGGGAGGTGGTTCGGGATTTGGACTTTCAGGCGCGTTTCCCCTGCCGGGCTTGGGCACGGATTGGGTGGTGGGTGCCGCGGCCGGCCTGAGCAATTCCGTGCTTTTGCCTGGTCGCTTTGTGTCCCCCAGCCAGTACTACTGGGAACTGAGCCTGGCCCGCACCCAGGTGACGGCTTTCGACGAGGCGGACACCGGACTCCATGGCTATTTGGAGTTTCTGATTCGCGACCAACGCCCCCAACCCACGGCCGAACTCGATGCTCAGCTGACATTGCTCAACACGGGCATCCGCGATCACAACCTCAGTCTGGGTGCGCGGCTTGGCGCCGCCAACGACCAACTCGGAACCGGACTCGTGCAGCAGGCCCCGCCCGTTTACGCCTTTTCGTTGCAGAGCGGGATCTTTTTGCCGCTCTCCGAGCAAGGCCTCGTGCTGACCTTGCGTAGCGAAGTGACACGAGTCGTTTGGCATCCTTGGGTGCGGGTGGGCCTGAGCGGATCTTTCCTGGCGTGGACCAAGACGCTGACGAACCCCAACCAAGGAAACGAGCTTCATCCGTTGGCCGAAAACTTTTCGCGTCGCTATGGCTTAGGTGCGGTGGCGGATTTTCGTTTGGCGCGTCGCTACCTGGTGCGCCTGTCGAGCGACTTTTCTTGGATCACGTCTCCGTCCGGGACCCTGGCCTGCCGACCGGGCATCCTGGCCTCGACGTCACTCTCCTACTGATTCGTCCGCTACTGATTCGTCCGCGGGAGGCGCCGCGACGTCGTCCGGAAAAATGCGGGCGATTTCCTGCAACACCGCCGGGTTCGACGTGCTGCGCTCGATTCGCTCGCGAGCCACCTTGCGCTGATCCAAATTGTACAAGTTGTAGGCCACCAAGCGAAGACTCAGGCTCACGGCTTCGAGAACTCGGGGCGGCATCTGGCCGGCGTCGTGGGGGAGGAGCGTGTCCAGCGCTACTTGCCCGAGCTCCGCCAAATCAGCGCTCGCATCCATTCCCAAAGTCAGCGCAAGATTGAGCACGTAGATACGCGCTTCGATCTGCGTGTCCTCGGTTTCGCGAAACGCCTGGGCCAAAACCTGAGCCGAGGCCCGAGCGTCTTCGTAGAAGCGGGGTTCGATGGCGATCACTTCGGGGGAAACACCCGGAGGCACTTTCTTGCCGTTTGGCGTTTCCTCGCTCGACGGCGGGAACTCTTGAGACGCTGGTGCACGGGAGTGCGAGACAACTTTCTCGAAGGCCTGCGAGAGTCCCTCGCCCGGGGCCGAATGGGTTTCAAGCAAGGCCTCACGCAGTTCCTCGGGCTCGAGCGGCAAGACGTCCGGCAAACGAGTTTTCTGCCAGAGCCACACCGCGGTGCTGAGAAGCACAAGGAGGAACGCGCGGAACATCGAAGTTACTCGATGGGGAAGACCACTTTCCCGACACCGCTGACGGCTTGCTCAGACTGGCGAGCCTGGGTGGCTTGCTGCTGCGCTCGGGAAGCGGAGTCCTGAATCTGGGTGGCCAAGGTGGAGGGCACGCCCGTTGCGACCGTGTTCGACGGCGGAGGCAACGCAGCCTCGCCCATCAATCCACCGGCCGGCTTGCTGGGAGCACCTGCGTCGGCGCTGCCCGTGGATGCCGGGGAGCGACCGCTGTCTTCTTTGACAGGTTCGCGAGCGAGAGGAGTTTCCTTGCTCGTGTCGGCCTTGGCGGAGGCGGCGGCACCACCGCCGTCTTTGCCGGATTTCTTGGCGGACGAGTCGTCGCTCGAAGACGACTTGCTGTCGCCCTCAATAGATTCGACCATCTTTTTGATTTCGGGGCGCGACGAAAGCGGCGCGGGAGCCGAGGGAGGCTTGCTGCCCGAAACCGTGGAGACTTCGCCGGGGCTTACGAGCGTAGGGGCGCTGCGCTCTTCGACGGGGGCCGAGGCGGCCCCGCCGGATGCAGCACCGCCGACACCCGGAGCGCTGCCCGGACTGTTAACGGGGACAGCGCCCACCGAACCCGTGCTCATTTTCACGGCCGCAACCGTGACGAGACCGCGTTCGGTGACCACGGCCGTGACGGCCGTCTTCGGATCGAAGCTCGCCGCGAAGACCGTGCCGCGCACGCCGGCAACGGCGTTGCGTGTACGAATTTCGTAAGTGTCCCCGCTCTCGCCGGAGTACTTGCGATTGACGTTGGCGCGCACCTGGCCCTGCTGAAGCGCGAGATCGGTGCCAGGCTTCTCGTTGGTTCCCGCCTTGCGGATCACGAGAGTGGTGCCGGAGCCGAGGACGACTTCGTTGCCGCCCTCGACGAACTTCAACTTGACCCGCCCGTCGGCTTTGGTCTGCACCGTTTCGCCTACGTAAAACGGAGCGCCTGACTTTGTGGTGCGGCCCCGCTTACCCTCGGGATCGGCGACCACACGGGCCGCGGCGTCCAGAATAAAGACGCCTCCCTTCGCCAGTTCGATGGTGCCGGCCGGGACGGCCGCACGCGCCATAACGGGGAGAAGAAAAATTCCAAGCAAAAGCTTTTTCATCTTGAGTCTCATCGGCTTCCACCCGGAGAAAACTGAGCGTAGACTGCGGCCATGCGAGATTTTCGTAGCCTCAAAACTTTGACACTCTGCCTTATGTTCGCGAGCCCCGCGTATTCCCAGGAGCTTATCGCGCGCTCGATTCAGCACGGCGACACCCTTTGGGGACTGTCCGAACAGCTCCTCGGCAGCCCCTACCGCTGGAGAGAAATTCTCGAACTCAATCCTCAGATCAAGAACCCGGACCTGATCCTGGAAGGCACCGAATTGCGCGTGCCTTTGAAGGCGCCGAATTCCAAGAGTTTGGTTTTTGACCAACCCACCGAAACCAAAAAATACCCCAAGTTGAAGCCTGTCGACGTAAAGGCCCTGCTCGTGCGCGGCCAAGCCGAACTCGAAGCGAAGAAGTTCAATTTGGCGCAGGCCACTTTTGCCGAAGCTCAAGCACAAACGCTGAGTGCCGAGCAACGCGCGGACGCGGCCCTGGGACACGGCCTTGCCACCTTCCACCAACAAGGTTGTGCCCCCGCGCGCGCCGATTTGGCGGAGGCGGCCAAGGATCCGCGACACGAGGACGAAGCCCATTACTACGAGGGCCTTTGCCTGGTGGAAGAAAAGAAATTCGCCGAAGCCGATGCGCGGTTCAGCGAGCTCGTGCGCAAGCGCAGCCCACGCTTTGCCGAAGAATCGCTTTTTTATCGCGGCTTCATCGCCGACCGCGAAGACCGCTGGAGCGACGCGGAATCCGCGTACCAAGACACGATCGACTTCGCCGACCAGAAACGTCTCGTGACGATCTCCGAGGAGCGGCTGCGCGCCATGCGCGCTCGCAAGCTCACCTCGTGGGCGGAGCAAAAGGTGTTCTTTGCAACGGCCTCGCTGGGCCTGGGTTACGACACCAACGTGGTGGCGTTGCCGCGCAGTCTTGCGCCCTCGGCCTACGGCCTGAGCTCGGCGTCTTCCGCCTCGGCCCTGGGCCTTGTCGCCGCCGGCATCAAGAATCCCTGGGCAAATCCGTGGGACCACCGCGTGCGCTACAGCTACCTCGTGCTCCATTATTTTGATTCGGCCATCGCTACTGCCAACGAGCTTCAGTCGCATGATCTGTCGACCTCCCTCGACACCAGCCTCTCCCCCCGCAGTCAGGGCGGTTTGAGCCTGGGCTATTCTTCGGTCTTCACGGGCAAGCTCGGCCTCGCCAAGGAATACCTCGCGCTTCCTTCCGGCGAAGTCCGCTGGAGCCGCGTCATGGGCCCCCTCGAAAAACCCGAGGCCGTGCTCGCCACCAGCCTACGCTACACCTACGCCGGAGCCCGCGTGGCCGCCACCAACCCGGACCAGGATCAAAACGGCCAGTCGTTCCTGCTCTCCACGCGCTACACCCTGCGCCACCGCGCGCCCCACACCTATAGCCCGGGCCTCGATCTCGAATACCGCCCGTCGCGCGGCAAGGAGAACACTTACTTCTCGGGCACTGCCCTGGGCCGCTGGGACATGCCCGCCGGACCGGAGAAATGGCAGATGTTCCTGAGCCAAGAAGGCGCGTTCCAATACACCAAGTATCTGCAAAGTTCCGCCAGCCGTGGCGACGGCGCGCTCAAGTACACCGCGACGCTGACGAAGATCTGGGCACCGTGGTTTGAGACCCGTTTACAGGTGGTCGGGACCTACGCGTTTTCGAACGTGAGCACCTATGCGTTTAACCGCGCCCAAGTGAACTTGGGCGCGAGCATGACTTACTGACTACGATTACGGAGGACCGCCACAGGCGTGAGTGTCCTCGGAGAGTGGTACCACTCCAAACGTAGCGTCACCTGAGGCCATCACCCCTACTGCCGTGACCGGAGCTTCGACGTAAAGTAGGTAATATCGGCAAGCGATGCTATTCGACCCATCACTCGTCTCGAAGATGGCGCCGTCCACAACTCCTCGACCAACCTTCCCTTTGTAAATTTCTGCCCAAGCTGAACCCGTGTACGCGTAGATCACGGGGAAACGGTCAGACCCCGTTGTGAGTTCTCCCCCCGCCACGACGGCTGACCCCCCTCGCGAACGCACAAAATATGCAGTCCCGGAGCCCCAATTGGAGCTAGCGGGCGAAAGATCAACATAAGTGCTGCCGCCCCCATCGACGTTCGAGTTAAGACCCATGTCCAAAGACCTAAACTTTACGAAGGGAGCGCCAGTCTCTGAGCCGGCTATCGCAACATGCTTCACAGCATTGCCCAACAAGAAGGCAACATCACGCACAAGGCCGAGCCCGGACCACAGGAGAACGCTTCCCGAGAAACTGCCCGAACAAGAAGTGGAGTAACACTTGGATACCTGCACAGTATGGGCCAACGCTCCTGGATTTTTGGACGCGACCGCAGCAAAACTCGCGCTTGTTGCATTGTCGGGCCAATCAACAGCCAGCGACACTGGTTCGCCGCTAAAGGGCGTCTCAGCTCGCAGAGCAACCGTGGGCGAAGGGTTCGGTTGAGGCAGCGCTACCCGGAGGACAGTGCTCGCCCCATTAGTAGTGGCATACACCAGCGCCTTTCCATTGGGTTCGCTTCCAACGACATTGTAGAAAGTAGCCCCACCGAAAGGTTGTCGAAATGCGGAGCCCGTCGCTGTGGCTCCATAGGTGTAAGCGCTAAAACCAGAAAGCTCACCCGATGAACCTACGGGATTAGACAGCCCCCAGAAACCAACCGATCCACTAAAATTGCCGAGAACAAAGGGACTGAAACTTTCGCGGCACGCCCGGAAACTAATGCCCCCGGGATCAGTGCAAGTGACCGTACTTTCAGGCTCGATTTGACCTTTGAGAACGGCGCGCGGATCTCGAACGGAGTCTGGGCCAATCTCCACAAGGTAGCCCACCTCAGTATCCGCGCCCGATACCCCCTCCGGAAATCCAAAGCTCAAGTACGCCCGTAAACGATTGGTCTCAAGGAGGGAACCGCCGGGGGTGACTGCCGGGGAGGAGTTCTGGAGAACGCTCAACTTCAGTACGGAGCTCTTCATCGGAATTTTTACGTCGCTGGAAGGCACGGGTGGCGGCGGGACCGGCACCGTGTTGTTATCGTCGTGCTCGTCGTCGTTATTGCATCCGTAGCCCGAACCGAAGGGAAGCGATACGCCCTCGGGCAAAGTCCCCTTCACTGGACTCAAAACAACGTCGTTCGCGCCCGGAACGATGTTCGCGGTGCCCGTGGCAAAAAAGACGACCTGATCCTTGTCCTTGTCTTCGTCGATTTTGGTGTCGCCCACGTAAAGCTCGACTTCGCCGCCATCGCGGTTGTTAGTTCCGTCGCTGGGCTTCTCTACAACACGGAAACCTTTGGCACAGGATTTCCCGGGCATCATCGAAACGGGGAGACCAATGAGATCGAAACGCCGCTGGGCGCCCACCACAACATCCAAAGCTGCGGTTTCGCCTTTGGCGTAGGTCCCGTTAAACACGCCGAGCCCCGGAACTTCTTGGCCGACACCATCCGAGCAGGTTTTCCCCGCATCTTTGGAGTGCTGGCGCATCGGGAAGCCGGTGTTTGCCGGAGCCGTGACGTGAATCACGTAGCAGTAGTTGTTTGGCAAAGCGTAAGTAGCCGCGTCGCCACTCACCACGCCCGCGCTTCGAATGACTCCGGCCGCATCGCCCCGATCAAAGCGAATTGAGGCGGTGCCGTACTCCGGCGCTTGCGCGCACATCGACAGGGCCAGCAGCGCCACACTCGTCCACTTTGACATCTTCATAGGATGGCATTTCGGCACAAAGCGCGTCCGGCATGACAATGCAACGCGTTGAATTTTTGGGGCTAAATGCCCGATTCGAGGGGGCCCGGGACCTGCACCCTAAAAGCTCGCGTCAGGCGGAGTTCCCTTTGACGAGTTTCCAGCCGCACTTCGATGCGCCGGCGAAGCTCCGAAAGAATCTGTCGCACGAGAGCCGGCTTCAGCGCCGGGTCCCTGAGCAAGCGCGTCAGGTCCTCGCGCTCGTCGTCGAGTCCCACGGTCGAAAGCGAATCCAAAAAGAAGGGCAAAAACGGCGACTGCACGCCCTCCACCGAAATCACGCGCGTGACTCCGTCGAGCGCCAGCAACAGCGCGACCCGATCGGCGATCTCCGCCGTCCAAATCGGCTGAATGTCCCCGTAGGTTTCGATGGCCACGGCACTCAGCAAGACGAGGCACACCTTCTTGGCCTCCCAGGGGCGATCTCCGACTCCGCCGCACTCGCGCAACACACGCGCGCGCTGATGATCCAGAAGCTCTTTGTAGAGCAAGCTCGACCCCTTCCAGGCGACGCGCAGCGAGCGGAGAACATTGATGCGATCGGTGAGTTGGTCTTGTTCGAGAGCGCGCAAATCCTTTTCGGGCAGAAACTCGCGAGCAAAGCCAAAGGCCGCCCTCGTTTGCGACAACGGGATTCCGCGCAGCGCCCCCCAACCGTAAGGCCACACCAAAATCAACGCGCACACAAACCACGTCAACGCCGCAGACAAGGGCGAAGGCAACGGAACGACGCGGCCGAGCACCGCATGCCAGGCATCGCCCCTGCGCCCAGCCGCCCCCCGTGCCCAAGCTTCGAGAAAAAGCAGCAGGGCTCCTAGGGCCAAAGCCCCGCCCGCGCCATACTGACGAAGCAATCCGCTCCATAAAATGAGAAGATCCTTGAGTGCCCCGGTTTGCGAGCCAAGAAGCGCCGTTCCCAAAAATCCAGGGCTCCAGAGCAGAGCCACCAAGCCCAGGGAAAGCAGGAGCCCGACGAGAACGACGCTGAGGCCCGCTACGCGCGCCCCCCTGCGCCGAAGCATGGAAAGACCTGCCTCGTCGCGATCCGCGGTTTCCTCGGGGACTTTGGACGGAGAGCTAGGCGCGGACTCCGCCTTCGGAGGCGTCGACGCGGACTCCCGCGGAGCCGCGGGTTCGACCGGCGTTTCCACGGACGTCTTCTCCAAGCGGGTGCGCTCAGCCCGCGTGCGCTCCAGGAAAGCGGTGGAATCGACTTGACCCTGATTCAGCGGCTCCCAAGAAAGCACGACTTCCTCTTTGGCGAGTTTCAACCCAAGGTCGGGATACTTGAACGGAAAGTTCCCCTCTTGAAAGGGACTGTTTTGCGGCATGCGGAAGGTGCCATACGAAGAGCCGAGGTCGCGGATGATGACTTCTTCGCCGGTCCACTGAAACGAGAGATGCTCATGCGAGACCGACTTGCGATCGATCACGATGTCCGCGCGCGTGCCCCGTCCAACGACGACCATGGCTCCGGGACTCAGCTCGACCGTGCGCGACCAGCCCTCCGCCCGTAACGTGAGCCGTAAAGTGAATGACTTCTCCGACACGCAGATATCTTAACAGAAAAAAAAAGGGCCCCGACGTTGCCGTCGGAGCCCCGTAGTCACGAACGCGAAGGGATCTTTCGCGCGCAAAAGACCGGGCGCTAGCCCTTGGCTTCGGCCGCGCGACGTTCTTTGTACTGCTTGATCAGCTCTTCTTGGACGTTGCGGGGAACCGGCTCGTACTTCGCAAATTCCATCGAGAACTCGCCCTTGCCCTGGGTCGCAGAGCGAAGGGTGGTCGAGTAGCCGAACATTTCCGAGAAAGGAACGTTCGCGGACACGGTGAAATATTTGTCGTTAGTGCCGGATTCCAAGATCACGCCGCGGCGTTGGTTCAACTGACCCACGATCGAGCCTTGGAACTCTTCGGGAGCCGCGACTTCGACCTTCATGATGGGTTCGAGGATCGTGGGACCGGCCGAGTTGTAAGATTCGCGGATGGCCGTCATGGCACAGATCCGGAAGGCCATTTCCGAAGAGTCGACCGCGTGAGAGGCGCCGTCGTTGACGACGCAACGGACGTTCACCACGGGGGCGCCGATGAGCTGGCCCTTCTTGAGCTGCTCTTGGAAGCCCTTGTCGCAAGCCGGGATGTACTCGCGGGGGATGGAACCGCCCACGACGTCGTCCACGAACTCGTAGTTCTTGTTCTCTTCCGCAGGGATCGGCTCCATGTAACCGCCGATTTTCGCGAACTGACCCGAACCGCCCGTTTGCTTCTTGTGCGTGTACGAGATGTCGGTCTTCTTAGTAAGGGTTTCGCGGTAAGCGACCTGCGGGCGACCGACGGTCACTTCGCAGCCGAATTCACGCTTCATGCGCTCGATGTAAATTTCCAAGTGCAACTCGCCCATCCCGGAGATGAGCGTTTCGTTGGACTCTTCGTCGCGCGCGACGCGGAAGGTGGGATCTTCCTTGGAGAAGCGGTTGAGTGCCTTGGAGAAGTTCACTTGGCCGTCGCGCGCCTTGGGGGCAACCGACAGCGAGATCACGGCCGCGGGGATGTGCATGGACGTCATGGTGTAATCCACCGTGCCGTCGGTGAAGGTGTCGCCCGAGGCGCACTCGATGCCGAAGAGCGCCACGATGTCGCCGGCCACGGCCGTTTCCACGTCGTGCATGTCGGCCGCGTGCATACGTACGATCCGCGGGATTTTGACTTTCTTCCCGTTGTTCACGTTCACGATGAAGTCGCCTTTGCTGACTTTACCTTGATAAATGCGCAGGTACGTCAGCTGGCCGTAACGACCGTCTTCCAGTTTGAACGCGAGGCCCACGAAGGGGGCGTCGGACTTGGACTGGAGGGTGACCTTGGCTTCGCCGTTGCGTTGGTCCAGGGCGATGTTGGCTTTTTCGGGCGGGCTGTTGAGGTAACGGAGCACGCCGTCGAGGAGCGTTTGCACGCCCTTGTTCTTGAAAGCGGAACCGCAGAAAACAGGCACCACTTTGTGGGACTTGGTGACGCGCGCGATCGCGGGGATGAGTTGAGCCTCGGTGGGCACGACGCCTTCGAGGTACATCGTGGCGATTTCATCGTCGTGATCGGCGATGGCTGCAACGAGGCTGTCACGCGCGGCTTCGCACTTCTCTTTGAGTTCGGCCGGGCAGTCCTCGATGCGGATCTTTTCGCCGTTCTCGCCGTCGTAGTAGATCGCCTTGTAGTTGAGCAAATCCACGACGCCGCGGAATTGGTCTTCGGCGCCGATCGGGTAGTTGATCAAGTGAGCGTTGATGCCGAGCTTCTCGCGGAGCATTTCGATGCCCCGGAAAGGGTTGGCTCCGGCGCGATCCATCTTGTTGATAAAGACGAGGCGAGGCACGCCGTAGCGACGCATTTGGCGATCGACCGTGATGGTCTGCGATTGCACGCCGGCCACCGAGCACATGACAAGCACGGCGCCGTCGAGCACGCGGAGGGCGCGTTCCACTTCGACCGTGAAGTCCACGTGTCCGGGAGTGTCGATCAAGTTGATGTTGTAATCTTGCCAAGTGAGGTAGGTGGCGGCCGATTGGATCGTGATGCCTTTTTCGCGCTCGAGATCCATGGAGTCCATGGTCGCGCCAACGCCGTCCTTGCCCTTCACTTCGTGAATCGCGTGGATCTTGCCGGCGTAAAAGAGGATCCGCTCCGAAAGCGTCGTCTTGCCCGAATCGATGTGGGCCGAGATGCCGATGTTGCGGATCTTGTTGACGTCTGAAATCTTGAAATCTGCCATATTCGCGCAGGGCTTAGCCTGCTAAAAACGCTGTGTCTATGGGCACTTTCATCGTTACGGGCGGCGCAGGATTCATCGGTTCCTACCTGCTCCGTAGGCTGCGCCGCGACAACCCCTCGGACACTCTCCTCACGGCCGACGACCCCACCGCGTTTGCGGAGCGGAGGTGTTCGCGGGGCTTGGCCACCTCGGGGGTGCTTTGCCTGGATCCCGACGTCCTTTTGGAGCAAATGCGCGCCGGCCGGATCCGGGCTGACGCCGTCTATCACATGGGTGCCAGCAGCCGGACCGACGAAGTCCGCGAGGACTTCCTGGCCCGGGTGAATGTGGGGTACTCGCAAGATCTCTGGAAAATCTGCACCGATCAAAAAATCCCCCTGGTCTACGCCAGTTCTGCGTCCACCTATGGCAACGGAGAGCAGGGCTATTCGGACGACCCCGCCCTCTCCTCCCAGCTCCGTCCCCTCAACCCTTACGGATGGAGCAAGCTGAACTTCGACCTTTGGGCGCTGGACGAGGCGCAGGCCGGACGAAGCCCCCCCCAATGGGCCGGCCTCCGCTTTTTCAACGTCTACGGGCCCGGCGAGTCGCACAAGGGCAGTCAGGCCAGCGTGGTGCACCACGCCCGGAGCCAGTTCCTCGAAAAAGGATTTGTGAAGCTCTTCAAGTCGGCCAACCCGAAATACGGCGACGGTAAGCAGATGCGCGACTTTGTGTTCGTGGGCGACTGCGCCGCGGTGTCCATCGCCTGCATCCACGGCCAAGTGCGCTCGGGCATCTACAACGTGGGCACGGGCCAGGCGCGCACTTGGCTCGACCTGACGACGGCCGTGGCCGGCGCGCTGGGCGTGGAACACAAGATCGAGTTCATCGAGACGCCCGCCGCCCTGCGCGCCCACTATCAGTACTTCACTCAAGCGGACCTGACGCGCCTCCGTGCCGCCGGATACGCCCGGCCCTTCACGGAATTGCCGGAAGGCGTCCGCCAAACCTTTGCCGAAGACGAGGAACTCACGTGAAAAAGAAAATCCTGGTGACCGGAGCTTCCAGCGGCATCGGCCGCGCTACGTCTCTGATGCTGGCCCGAAAAGGGCACAGCGTGCTCATGGCCGCCCGCAGGGTAGACCGGCTCCGCGAGATCGCCTCGGCGGAAGCCACGATCGTCGGCGAACTGCTGGTGGCGGAGCTCGACGTGTCCAGTTCGGATTCCGTGGACAAGTTCCTCACGGCACAGGGAGCCTGGCTCCAGGACGTGGACGTGCTCGTGAACAACGCGGGCCTAGCGCTAGGCCGCGAATCATTCCAAGAATCCGCGCTCCCGGACATCGAGCAAGTGATCCAGACCAACGTGATGGGTCTTTTGCGCGTCTCGCGCAAAATCCTGCCCTTCATGGTGGCGCGCAAATCAGGGCACATCGTGAATCTTGGCTCCGTAGCCGGCCGCACCGCCTACCCCGGCGGCACCGTGTACTGCGCCACCAAGGCGGCCGTGCACATGATGACGGAGGCCTTGCGCTACGATCTGGGCGGCACCGGCGTGCGCGTGTCCACCGTGGCTCCGGGCCGCGTGGCCGAAACGGAGTTCTCCGAGATTCGCTTCAAAGGCGACAAAGAGAAGGCCGCGCAGGTGTACCAAGGGTTTCGAACGATGACGGCTACGGACGTGGCCGAAGCCATCGCGTGGATCGTGGAGCGCCCGGCGCACGTGAACATCCAAGAGATCGTGCTCATGCCCACGGACCAGATCAGCGCCACGACCATGGGCCCGCTCAAATAGCGCGCCCTTCATGGTGATGGAGCGCACGCACCCGAACGCCCGGAAGATCGCCTTCTTCAGCTTCTTCTGGATGTTCCTCGTCCTGATCCCCGTGCTCGTGCCGTACTTGTCGAGCCTGGGGCTCACGATGGCCGAGATCTTCCAGTTGCAGGCGATCTTCGCGGTGGGAGTGGTGCTCTTTGAGGTGCCCACGGGGTATCTCGGCGATCTGTTTGGCCGCAAGAAGTCGCTGGTCTTGGGCTCGTTCGTAACGGGTGCCGGGTATTCGTGCCTGCCCTTCCTCGATACCTTCGCCCAATGGGCCGTGTTCGAAGCGGTGCTTGCGATCGGCCTCTCGTTTGTCTCGGGCTCCGACCTGGCGTTGCTCTACGACAGCGTCAACGAGAAGACACGCGACCGGGCGGCTTCCACGCGCGCGATCTCGAACTTGCAGTTTTGGAACGTGATAGGCGAGGCCGTGGCGTCGCTGCTCGGCGGATTTTTGGCCGCGTACTCCTTTCGCCATGCGCTGTGGGCACAAGTCGTGGCGGGCTGGATTCCGTTCTTGATCGCGCTCACTTTGGTGGAGCCTCGGCTGGAACAACGCATGAGCCGCGAGAGTCACCTCGCTAATCTCCGACGCGTGTGGCGCCACGTGTTTCATTCCGACGTGCTCGTGCGCTTGACCTTCATGAACTGGCTTGTGTGGGGCCTCTCCACTTTTTTTGCGGTGTGGATTCACCAAAAGTATTGGGCCCAGGCGGGTGTGCCACTGGTGTGGTTTGGAGCCTACTGGTCGGCGCTCCATTTGCTAACGGGCTTTGTGGGGCGCGCGACTCACGGCCTCGAGAAGCGCTTTGGCCCGGTTCCGTTGCTGGTTCTCGTGGTGGCGTTCCCGGTGGTGGGCTACGGGGGCCTTTCCTTGGCCGGCGGCCTGGTGGGCGCGGCTTTCTCGGTCTGCTTTTACTGCGGGCGCGGACTCACGCAGGTATTGCTGAGCGATGCCTTCAATTGGCGAACTCCCCCGGAGTTTCGCGCGACGGCCAACTCGCTCAACAGCTTGCTTTTCCGACTGAGCTTTGCGGGCTTTGGTCCCGTGATTGGCTACGGACTGGATCGCTTCGGACTCCGGCCAACCCTTTTTGTGATGGGCACGGTCTTCTTGCTCGCCGCCTTGATCTGGATGAGACCGCTAGTGCGTGCCGTGCGCCGCCTTGCTCCGGACGCGATCCCCGGCAGCTACTGATCTCCACGTTCGTCGCCGGCCGACTCGTGTTTGCGACAAATCCATATCTTGGAGAAAAATGCGCAGTCCGTGGCGACCACCCGGAGCCCCGTAGACTCCAAGAGCGCCGACATCGGGCGCGCGATGTAGTCCGCGTAATAGGGCTCGTGGTAGTTCACAGGGAAAAAACGGAGAGAGCCGTCGTAGCCGGGCTTGTCGCCCAGCTGCAGGGAATCCTCCACGACCAACAAACCTCCCGGTTTCAGGACGCGCGCCATCTCTTTCACGCAAGCTTCGCGGGCGCGCTGGGGAAGTTCGTGGAAAAGGTAAATCGACGTGAGCACGTCGAAGGTGGCATCTTTGAACGGCATCGCTTCGGCGTTGGCCTCCACGAAGTCCGCGCGAGAGTGAGAGGCCATGTTCGCGCGCGCTTTCTTGAGATAAGCGGGACTCAGATCTAGGCCCGTCACGTGCAAATCCGGCAGATTGGTTTTGAGAAAGTTCAGGTATCGTCCGGTCCCGCAAGCGACGTCCAGGAGCGCGGCGGCCGCATCGGACTTCGGAAAGCCGCGCTCGATCAAATAGTCGCGAATCCAGGGGAACGTGAGGCGACGCATGGCATCGCCTCCCCCGGCAAAAACCATCTCCACCTGGTGGTCGTAAAGTTCGGCGGATTCGTCCGTCAGATAGCCGCCCGTTTGAAAGTGGAAGGTCTGGGTGAAGTAACGGGGGTACTGCGCAACGAGTACTTCCGGCGGAAGTTCCTGAACGAGCTTCTCAGTTTGGCGGCGTTTCACCCGCACGAGGTCGCGAAACACACGAAAGCTCGACTGCGCGAAGCGGAAAGGGTTGTCGAACTCGTCGGTCGGCAAACGATACACGCCGGCGCGCAAGTTCTCCCAATCCCGTTCAAACAGTTTCTTAAGGTCTCCCAACACCTCCGAGGTAGGCGCAAGGGTTTTGAGAGTTTCCCTGTCGGGCCGGCGGCCGAGGTAGAGATTGCCGAGAATCGTTTGGCCGAGGAAGCGCGAAACACGCAGTCCCTGACGCGTCCAATAGCCCAGCTCCCGAAGAGAGCCTGGCGGCTTAGCGGTGGACGCACTCATGTTCCCTAAGCCTTTTTTGCGGGTCCCAGTTTTTCGTCGAGAAGCTTCTGCAGCTCGCCCGACTGAGCCATTTCTACAGTGATGTCACAACCGCCGATGAACTCACCCTTCACGTAGATCTGGGGGATCGTGGGCCAGTTGGAATATTCTTTAACGCCGTTTCGAAGCGCATCGTTCTCGAGCACGTTGATGCCGACCGGCTCTCGTCCCAGGGCGCGGAAAATTTGTACCACGCGACCCGAAAACCCACACATCGGAAAATCGGTGGTGCCTTTCATGAAGACCAGGAGGTCCTGCTTCTTCACTTGCTCGTCGATGGCCTTCAAGGCTTCTTCATGTGTCATACGTTCGCCCACTCCTCTTGGGTATAGGTCTTGATGGTGAGGGCATGCAACGGACCTTTCATGTCCTCTAAAAACGGGTCCATGACGAGTCGGTGTCGCTGAAGGCGGCTTTTGCCGACCAGGGCGTCGCTCACCACCACGGCCTCAAAGTGATTGCCGGCGCCCGTGAGATCTTGAGCATACACATCGGCGCCCGGCAGGGCTTTTTGGATTTTGAGAACCAGTTCTTCGATCGTCATGACGCGTAGCCATCCTTATCCTAATTCGAAGCTGCTTTCACGACGAACGCCCGCTATGGTTTTTGGCATGCCGAATCGCTCCACCACAGACCTCCTGGTGATTGGCGCGGGCCCTGCGGGCCTGGCCGCCGCCGTCGAAGCCCAACGGGCCGGGATGAACGACATCCTCATCGTGGAAAAAGGCCCCACACACTCCACGATGATCCGCACCTTCTACAAAGAGGGGAAACGCGTCGACGCGCGCTACGCTGGTCAAGAGGCCATCTGCTTTGGCTTGCTCTGCTTGCGCGACGGCAATCGCGAAAGCTTCTTGCAGCTGATGGACCACGTCATTGAAAGCAATAAGCTCGCCGTGCGCTACAACACCGAGATCTGGAGCTTGCGCTGGCTCGAGGCCGAGCAAGTCTTTGAAGCGAAGACTGCCGCCGGCGCCCCCGTGCAGGCGCGCTTCGTGGTGATCGCCATCGGTAAAATGGGCAAACCCAATCAGCCCGATTATTGGAAGACGATTCCCAACTCGCTCAAGAACAACAAGTCGCTGCTCTTCGACATCAACACGCGCCCTCTCGACGGGGCCAAGGTGCTCGTAGTGGGCGGCGGCGACTCGGCCTCCGAGTACGCGCAAATGCTCTCCCCCAAGAACGACGTGACCCTTGCGTACCGTCGATCCAAGTTCTCCAAGATGAACTCGGTCAACGAAAAGCTGCTCAACGACCTGATTGCCTCAAAGAAAATCCGTGCACTCCTGCCGGCGGACATCGAGGCCATCGAGGATGAGAACGGAAAGCCACGGGTCGTGTTCAAGCCGGGCACGCAGGGCATAGCCGGCTCCGCAGGCGCGGAGCCCGGAGACGAGGGGAAGTGCCGGGAAACTTTCGACGCGGTCCTTTTTGGCCTGGGCGGCATGACGCCCGTGGAGTTTCTGCGCACGTCGGGCGTAAAGCTCGACGCCAAGGGTGAACCCGTGCTCACCGCAGCCTACGAAACCACCGTACCGCGCCTGTATCTGGTGGGCGATCTTTTGGGAAAGGGCAAAGGAGGCGGAAGCATCATCGCGGGCTTCAACTCCGCCACCGAGGCCACACGCGATTTGCTCGCACGCTACTGCGGGAAAGTCCTAGCGCCCGAACTTGTTTCGCTCGATCACCTCAAGTTCTGAGGGCCCCTAGAGGACTCCCTAGGCGAAGACCTGGGGGGGATCTCAGGCCAGAATCGCATAATGGAACGTTTTCTTGTATTTAAGGTCGATCACCCAGCACATCGAGCGGTGATCTAGTGCTATTCCGGCATCCATTGAAAGGAGCTCTATGAAAAACAAAATCGTCCTTGGAGCCATCGCCCTCTTCGGTCTCTCTGCTCAGGCGGAACCCCGGAGCGTGTTCTTTGGTCAAAATCTTCTCCCTGGCCAACGCGTCTCGGTGACCCGGCTCCTGAATCTCGACTATTCGTGCGGGCGAGCGATCAACCGCATCGACCTGGATGCCACGAGCAGCGATACCCGCTTTGCGAGCACGCTCTCGCTGATCGGCAACGGCTACGAGCTGGAGCGTCAGAACGTGTTTGCGGATCCGTACCGTCGGGCTCAGTACCTCCGCTTTTCGTCCGCAAACAGCTACGTACTCTGCCAATCGATCCAATCGATTGAGCTGATGAACACCGGCCGTTCCCCCGTTTACGTGGGCACGATCACCGTGGGCCTCGGGCGTGACCAAGGCCCTCAGCCTCCGCGTCCGCAACCTCCGCGTCCGCAGCCGCCCCGCCCGCAGCCGCCCCAGCCCCAACCTCCGCGTCCGCAACCCGGCCAATGCGAGAATCGGGACATGGGAAAGCTGACGGTCCGTGGACGTTCGACGGGCTCAAAGATGCTGAGCTGTCGGGCCGGAGAATACCGCGTGAACCAAAGCTACACGGGTACGAGCGCGCCTTGCAGCTGGGAACTCGGCGAAACTTACGCCCGCCTCACCTGTCGTAACGACGGCGGCGGTGATTTGGACGCCGACCACACCTACATCGAGTGCTGTCGCTACTAGGTCCGCAGTTCCGTTAGGTTGCGAAACAACTCGAGGCTCTCGGGATTGCCGAGAGCCTCGATGTTTTCGACCGGGTCCCCGTGAATCACCCGCTTCACCGCCAGTTCCACTTTTTTCCCGCTCCGCGTATACGGGATGTCTTTCACAGCTACGATCTTTGCCGGCACGTGCCGCGGACTCGTGTTGAGCCGGATACGCTCCTTCAAATCTTTTCCGAGTTCCTCGGTGAGAACGTGACCTGGGCGTGTTTTCACAAACAGCACAACTCGCTCGTCGCCCTGCCAGGACTGACCCACCACGAGCGAATCCTCGATAGCCGGATGGGCTTCCACCTGTTGATAGATCTCCGCGGTACCGATGCGCACGCCCCCCGGATTGAGCGTGGCGTCCGAGCGCCCGTGCATCACGATGCCACCCTCGGGAGTGATCGTGAGAAAATCTCCGTGATGCCACACGTTCTCAAAGCGCTCGAAGTAAGCCTTGCGATACTTCGCGCCGCCCTCGTCGTTCCAAAAGGCCACGGGCATGCAGGGAAAAGGCTTCGTGCATACGAGCTCGCCCTGCTCGCCTCGCAGAGCGTGGCCGCCCGCATCGAAGGCCGCTACCGCGAGTCCCAGACCACGGCCTTGAATTTCTCCGCGGAGCACCGGCTTAAGGGGCGTTCCAAGCATAAAGCACGACACGATGTCGGTGCCGCCGGAAATCGAAGCCAGCTGCACGGGCCGATCGCCCGCGACCTCCTGATAAAACCAGTCGAAATCCTCGGGCAATAGCGGCGAGCCGGTGGAGAGCACCTGCCGTAGATCTTTGAGTGCGAACTGGCCCGCCGGCCGCAAACCGAAGCCGCGACAGGACGCGAGGTACTTGGCGGAGGTGCCGAAGATATGCAGACGCTCCTGATGGGCCAAACTCCAGAGCGAGCTGCGGTCGGGCGCAAAGGGCGAACCCTCGTAGGTAAAAACCTGGGCACCCCCCATGAGCGAACTCACCATCCAGTTCCACATCATCCATCCGCAAGTGGTGTAGTAGAGGATGCGCTCGCCGGCCCGGAGGTCGCCGTGTAACAGATGCTCTTTGCTGTGTTGCAGGAGCGTGCCGCCGGCGCCGTGCACGATGCATTTGGGCTTGCCCGTGGTGCCGCTGGAATAAAGAATGTACACCGGCGCACCGAAGGACAATCGCTCGAAGCTCGGACGATCCGGAGGCGCGGCCCGAAGCTGTTCGCTCCCGTCGATCCATCCTGTCCCGTTCGGTACTTCGGATTCGGGATCGAGGAACGCGAAGCGGATCACGGCCTTAAGCGAGGGCAACTGAGCCGTGATCTCGCGGGTTTTGTCGCTCAGGTCGATGCGCTTGCCGCCATAGACCGTGCCGTCGGAAACAAAAAGAATCTTCGGTTCGATCTGACCGAAGCGATCGACCACGCCTTGCGCACCGAAGTCCGGCGAGCAGGACGACCAAACGGCGCCGATACCGGTGGTGGCGAGCATCGCAATGACCGCCTCGGGGATGTTGGGCATCATCCCTGCCACACGGTCGCCCACCCCCACGCCGTGCGCTCGCAGCAAAGTCTGCAACTCGGCCACTTCGCTCAGCAGCCTCTCGCGAGTCCACGGCCGGCGACGACCGAACTCATCGCAACCTACCAGGGGCTCCGCGTGCAGGTGCGCCAAGAGATTCTCGGCGAAGTTCAGTTTGATGTTGGGGAACCAGTGCCCGCCCTGGAACTCGCCCGTGGGATTGGGCACGTAAGCGATCTGGGGAGAGCCCTCAAAAACCATTCCCGATTGCTCGAGCCACAAACGCCAGAAAGCTTCGGCATGCTCGACGGTGGCCTCGTGAAAACTCTCGTAATCCGGCAGCGTCTCGCCCACGAGGGAGCCAAAGAGTTCGCGTAAGCGGGCCATACGGGAATCGCGGAGCAAAGCCTCTGTGGGGCGCCACAACGGAGAATCAGGAGAACTCATTTCCTCGTTCTACCCTAGGACCGGGACCAAAGAAAAAGGGCCCCGACGTTGCCGTCGGAGCCCTCGCGAAATGGGAAAAACTCCCCGAACAGAAGACTTTAGAACGCGTACGCAAGGCCGGTGTGGATGCCGAGCGCGCGAGTCTTGTAGTCCCCCGCCTTGGCTTGAGCGCTGCCGACCGAGCTTCCGCTGGCGAGGCTGTACTCAAAGGACACGTCAAAGCCGAGCTTGTTGTCGGCAAAGAGACTTCCCGTGCCGAACGCGAAGGTGTGACCAAGACCGGGCGAGGAGAAGGTGGCACGAGCGTTGCCGCCCGGGACCACTTGGCTCGTAAGCACGTAGCCCACGCGCAGGGGCCAGTTCTCGATGTATCGGAACTCGGAGCCCAAACGAATCTGGTTCTGGTCGAACCAGGCGGTCGCGAAATCCGGCAGAGCGCTGGTCTTGTCGTTGAGAGCCGCGCCCAGAGCTTGGCCGGTGGCACCGAGCGCCGTTTTTTGCGCGTCGTTGATCACGTCGGAGGGCGTGGTGACCGAGCTCGCAATCGCGATGCTCTTCACGGCGGAATAGTTCGTCCAAACGTACTCGAAGAAGAGGCCGACCTTGCGGTCCGCTACGTCCCAGTGTCCGCCGAGCGCCACCTGAGTGGGCAACTGCGAGCTCACGTCCGCGGCCGCACCGGTGAGGTTCTTCACGTCCGCGTTGAGTGCGTTGCCGGCCGCGAGCGCGCCGCCACCACGATACTGAACGGTGCCGGAGCTCGTTCCCTTAAGGGTGAACTTGATCGGCGTGCGCACGTTGAGGCCAAGGCCCCAGTTGGCACCCTCCGGCGCCCATTGGGCACCCACGCGGAAACCCGAGTAGGCCTGGCCCGAAAGGCCGTCCACGTTGACCGATTGGGCCAAGTAGCTGCCGTCGGGAAGCGCGGGATTCACCGTCTTGAGGTCCGTCGCTTGAGCCGATGAGAACGCACCCTTCACCAGGGACACGCGCCAAGCAGCTCCGACCTTGAGACCGTCGGCGAGGCGGTAGCCCACGCCCGGAGAGATTTCGATGAGACTCAGATCAGACTTCGCGTTGCCTTTGATCGTGAACTCGGAGTTGAGACCCGAGTAGTCCACGCCCTCATAGACGGCTTTGGTGCCGCCCGTGACGAAGACGCCCACGCCCGCGCCGAGATCCGGAGTGACGGCATAGCTGCTGAGCAGGCCGAAGACGGGCGAGAACTGTTGCGTTCCGGCAACGCTCTTGCTGTTCTCCACCAGCGGGCCTTCGGCCTTGGTGAAGGTGGGCGAAAAGTTCGCCGAAAGGTCGATGCCCGGTGCGCCTGCGAGGCCGGCCGGGTTGAAGAAAAGCGACTCGGCGCCCTGGACGCGGGAGACGGCAGCACCGCCGACACCGACGTGTTTGCCCGACCAACTGACCGATTTTTCAAAGCCGGCGCCCCAGGATTGGGAGGCCAGGCCCATGGTCGCAAGTGCGACCGCAATCTTTTGCATGCGTTTCATTCAATGACTCCTTAATGTTTGTGGACATTGACGTTATACACCCGTGCTTTGCGCACCGCGAAGGGGGTAGAAAAGGCGTTCTCACCATGATGCCACGCGCCATACTTAGCCAGCTCACCCAAATCCCGTGGCTCAACCTGGAACGCTCACCGCGAGTTCAGGATTTTGAAGGCCGAGTCTTGCTCCTCGATTTTTGGACCTTCTGCTGCGTGAACTGTTTGCACGTGCTGCCCGAGTTGCACCGACTGGAACAAGAGTTTGGCGACCGACTGACCGTCCTCGGCATCCATTCGGCCAAGTTCGAGCACGAAAAAGACAGCGCGCAAATCGTGCAAGCGATCGAGAAGTACGGCATCCGGCATCCTGTCGCAAACGACGCCGACTTTCTCCTTTGGAAATCGCTCGGGGTGAACGCGTGGCCCAGCTTCGCGCTGATTTCCTCGGAGGGCCGTCTGGTGGAACTCACCAGCGGCGAGGGCGTCTACGCCAAACTACGCGACCGCATCGCGATCGAAGTCGCCAAACTTGCCGGGAAACCGACGCCCTTCCCGGCCGTCACTCTCGCGCGCTCGGAAAGCGAACTGCGATACCCCGGAAAAATTCTCTGGGACGAGCCGAGCCGCCGCTTGATCGTGGCCGACTCCGAACACCACCGGATACGTGTCTTCAACGAGCACGGCGGGGAACTCGACGCCTTTGGCTCCGGCTTGATGGGCCTGAAAGACGGGCCGGCCGACGAAGCCCAGTTCCATTCTCCGCAGGGCCTTGCCTTGCGCGGGAACGCGCTCTTCGTGGCCGACACCGAGAATCACGCGATCCGCCGAATTGATCTGAGCGCTCGCCAGGTGACCACGCTCTTTGGCAACGGCCAGCAGTCGCGCGTCGCCTACTGGCGCGAGACCCTCGGCGCGGAACTGAACAGCCCCTGGGATCTCGCGTTTCAAGGCGACGACCTGATCATTGCGATGGCCGGCACCCACCAACTGTACCGAATGACCTCCGCCAACATCCTCGAGAAGTTCGTGGGTTCGGGAGTGGAGAACCTCGTGGACGGCAACGCCCAGCGTGCATGCCTGGCGCAGACCAGCGGACTAGCGGTCCACGCGGACGGCACCCTCTATTTCGTGGACCCGGAGACGAGCGCCCTGCGCCAGTTCCGCGACGGGCAAGTGAGCACGCTCGTGGGTACCGGTCTCTTTGACTTTGGGTTTCGCGACGGCCACGGCGCTCCCGAAGATTCCGGAGCCCTACTCCAGCATCCCTTGGGACTCGCGGTCTCCCAAGACAAAATCTATGTGGCCGACACCTACAACCACGCCATCCGCGTGTTCGACCTGAACACCCAAACCCTCACCACGCTGGGTGGCGGACGCGGTTACCAAGACGGACCGCTGGGGAGCGCTCGCTTCCTGGAACCGAGCGCTCTGGCCCTGGTGGGCACGAAGCTCTTCGTGGCCGACACCAACAACCACGCGCTGCGGGTGATTGATTTGGAGCAGAAGTCTGTGAGCACGTGGGCACTTCAAGCGCTTCCGAAGAAGAGTGCGGAAAATTTCCTCCCGAATCTCGTTCTGGACAAAGATCTCGCGGCCGCGCCGCTACCTTTTCGTCTGAGCTGGACTTTGCCTGCGGGATTCAAGCTCAACGCCCTGGCACCCAGCCAACTGCATCTCAGGAGCGCGACCGGCACAGAGCGACGTTGGAACTTGCAGGCGCATGTGGGTACCGAGCTCGACATCGCCTCCGAAGACTTCGCAAGGGGAGCAACCTTGGAACTCACGCTCTATCCCTGCCCCGCCGACGGTCACGGCGAGTGCCACATCGTCTCGGCACGACTGCGACTCGCGCCCGGAGGCACCGAAAGCGGTTTCCGTTGGGAAGTCCCCGCGATATAAGAGAGCGCGTGAAATATCTCATCGTTGCGGATCCCATCGCCCGTTGGCAGCCGGCTTTTGACACCAGCCTTCGTCTTGCGGGAGAGCTCCTGAGCCGCGGCATCGAAGTGGATTACGTGGACCTGCCCGCGACCGACGCGTCAAAGCCCGCGAGTGACTACCTGAACACGCTGCCCGCGCAAAAAGTGCTCCACGCCGAGCCAGGCGACGCGAACTTCATCGGTCTCGGCCCCAAGCGCGTCGCCCCCGTGAGCGATTACGCCGTGATTCTGCAACGCAAGGATCCGCCGGTGGACGAGCGCTTCCGCGCTTACATGAAGCTCTTTGCCCAAGCTCCGAAGTCGATTTTGCAGATCAACGATCCGACCGAGGCCGTTGCTTGGAGCGAGCATCTCCTTCCCATGCGCTTCCCGGAGTTTTCCATCCCCACGCAAGTGTGCCGCTCCCCCGCGGAACTGATAGCGGCCGTTCGCGCCCAAAAGAACGAAGTGGTGCTCAAGCCGGTCAACGAATGTTCCGGCGTGGGCGTCAGCTTCCTAAGGACCGATGCTGCGGAATCGGACATCCTGAAGTACTGGGAGGAGTGGAAACCCGAAGTCGTGGTCCAACCCTACCAAGAGGAAATCACTCGCTCGGGCGATCTGCGCATTCTCGTGTTTAACCATCGGGTACTGGGCAGCGTGCTGCGGGTGCCGCGCCAAGGCTCCCGTTTGGCCAACCTCCACCAAGGCGCGTCGAGTGCCCCGTGGACACCTACCCCGCGCCAGCTTCAGGCGACCGAAGCCATCGCGGCCGACCTCACTCCGCGCGGACTGTATCTGCTGGGTCTCGATTTCATCGGAGACCTTGTTTCGGAGATCAACATCACGAGTCCCTCGGCGCTCGTGCAGATCAACCAGGTGATGGGCAAACGCACCGAAGTCGAGTTCGTCGACGAGATCGAGAAGCTCCGCAAGTCGCGTGGATAAAGAGCGCCGCCTGCTTTGGCTCGGCCTTGCCCTGCAGTCCCTCGTGGCTTGCTTGTGCCTAGGTTATTGGCACCCTGACGAGCACTTTCAGATTCTCGAATGGGCCGGGTTCCTCGAGGGGCGAGTCACAGCCTCCGCCTTGTCGTGGGAGTACGGCCAACACATGCGCAGCTGGCTGCTCCCGATGATGGCCCACACGTTCTTGCGCCCCTACCACGCCCTCGGCTTTGAGAATCCCTTCGTCATCGAATCCATCTTGCGCCTGGCCGCATCGGCACTGGCACTCTGGACGAGCCTCAGATGTCTGAAGAGTTTCGCCGCTGATCTCAGCCCCGAGCGTCTGTCCGCTGCCCGTTGGCTGATTCTCTTTGGCTGCGCGCTGCCTTTCCTGCACGCGCGCCTTTCGTCGGAAGCTCTCGCGACGGCGTTTTTTTTATGGGCCCTCAGCGAACGCGAGAAGCCCTTTCGCGCGGGTGTGCTGATGGGCTTGACTTTCGGCCTGCGCTTTCAAAGTTTACTTTTGGCCGGGGGCTTTCTCGCGGCCGTGCCGCGCTCCCGAAAAGCTGCTCCGTGGCTTCTGCGCCTGATCGCGGGCTTTGCGCTGAGTCTCGCGTTCGAGGCGGTGCTCGATCGCGTGGGCTACGGGACGTGGGCGTTTCCGGCGTGGAACTACGTGCGCATCAATATTTTTGAGGGCCAAGCCGCGGCCTTCGGCACCCAGCCGTTCTGGCACTACGGAAGGTGGATGTTGGAAGTGCTGCCGCCCTTTGGTTGGCTGCTGCTTGCTGCCTCCCTCCTATGGGTTTGGCATCGCCCGCGTCACGCTCTCACGTGGGCGCTGGTGCCCTTCGTTCTTGTGCATTGCGTGCTGGGACATAAGGAGCTGCGCTTCTTGACGCCGCTCTTTTGGATCGCGCCGATCTGGGTGGCCGCCACGATGCCCCCCTGGGCGCGCTGGCCGCGCGTACTGACTTATCCCCTCCTAGGGTTGAACTTCGTTTACTTGATCGGCTTGGGCTTTGTGCCCGCGCGGAGCGAAATTTCCTTTTACCGTTGGGCGTGGCGTGAACGGCCCGCTCACCTAGGAATTCTGGGAGATATTCCAGATCCCTTTTTGCAGGCCGGATTGCCCCTTAATTTCTATCGTCCGACGGAACTCGTCACCGCACGCATCGCGGAACCCAAAGGCTTGCTGCTCAGCGCTTCGCTCGAAGCGCCGGCTCCCGATTGCCAGGCCCGCTTTACGAGCGCGCCGGCCTTGATGCCCCGCTGGCTCATCGAACGCACGCGGCTGCGCGTGATGAACGTGTGGGATTGCGGCACCTAGCGCGCCGGCGGAATCGCTAGGCTCGGCGTCACCACCGAAAGTGCCTCGGGCTTCGGCCCCCGACTCACGCCTTCGGCATAGATCTCAAGCGAAGTCGGCGGGGGCGCATAATAGCTTTCGCCCTTGGCGCTCACGCGAAAGCCGGTGCGAATCTCGGCCCGTGAAACGTTCTCTACGGCATAGACCCCCGGCAACACCGCGACCCGCTCGCCGCAGGGAACCGCGCCCGAGACGTAGGTGCGCGTGGGAGCGGGAAAGCGTCCCAGCTCATCCATAAAGACCGCGTCGCGGCCGGCGATGCCGAGCGACCAGCGCAACGCCAAAGGATCCGAGCCGGACCACGCCGCGCAAAGGGCCCGCGCATTCGGGTGGCCCAGCTTGCAGAGGTTTTCTGCGCGACGCTCGCGCGCGGGTTGCGTCCACGCATCGAGCAACTCCTTGCGCGTTTCTTCATCGGCGGAGAAATCCCGAAAGACGCGGAAGCGTGTGCCTCCGACCAGCGCAGAATCCACCAGGCAGCCTCGGCCTTCTTCGCCGATTTCCCCCAAGCGCACTCGCCGCGTGACTCCCTCCGCGATGCGCACAAAGAGAAAGGTTCGGGAATATTCCAAGCGGTACAAGCCCGGCTCCACGGGGCTCGCCACGTTCAGGGCCCGCTCAAAACTTTCGCCCCGACAGGAAAAACGCTCCGGCAAGCCGGCGCCGGTCGCGGCGCAACGAAGCAAACGAAACGCCAGACTCTGCCCGTACCCGGGCTCCCCGGTGACGATCAATTGGGTGGTTGCCGCTTGGGCACTTACGGTGGCGAGGATTGCCGAAAGGAAAAGACTGCGCATCCCGGATTCCTAGCTCTTTCGCGGGCACCGAAACCCCCTCAAAAGTCTTTCACGGAGACGAATTCAAGCCTTTCGGGGCCTTGCCTGAAATTGCGGACCCGCCCTAGACTCGCCCCGTGATCAACACCGCGAATCGCCGCACGAAGTACCCGCCCATTGAAGCCAACAAGACCGGTTACCTACAGGTCGACGCCGAACACACCCTGTACTGGGAGGAAAGCGGCAACCCCAAGGGTAAGCCGATCGTTTTCTTGCACGGCGGGCCTGGGTCGAACACCGATCCCGGTCATCGTGGATTTTTTGATCCTGCCGTTTACCGCATCATCCTCTTTGACCAGCGCGGCGCGGGCAAGAGCGAGCCCCATGCGTCGCTGAACAACAACACGACTTGGCACCTGGTCTCGGACATCGAACGACTGCGCGAAAAACTCGGCATCGCCCAGTGGGTGGTCTTCGGCGGTAGCTGGGGTTCTACGCTCGCGCTCTCGTACGCCATCACGCACCCCGAGCGCGTAAAGGGCCTCATCCTGCGCGGAATTTTCCTTTGCCGCAAAAAAGAGATCCACTGGTTCTACCAGCACGGTGCCCATCACCTCTTCCCCGACGAATGGGAACGCTATCTGGCACCCATCCCCGTGGCCGAGCGCGGCGACTTGGTTTCGGCCTATCATCGGCGCCTGACCTCGACCGACGAAAAAGTCCAACTCGAAGCCGCCAAAGCCTGGTCCCGTTGGGAGGGTGCCACCATCCGCCTGATTCCCGATTTCGCGCAGATCGACACCTTTACGGCCGATCACCACGCCGTGGCGATCGCGCGCATCGAATGCCACTACTTCATGAACCGCGCCTTCTTCCCGACGGACAACCATCTGATCGAGAACGTGCACAAGATCCGTCACATCCCCGCGCACATCGTGCACGGCCGCTACGACGTCGTCTGCGCCCTGGAGAACGCCTGGGAACTGCACAAGGCTTGGCCTGAATCGAAGCTCGAGATCGTTCCGGACGCCGGACATGCGGCCGCCGAGCCCGGCATCGTGGATGCCCTCGTCAGGGCCGCCGACGCCTTCCGCGACCTCTAGCACTTTTTTTTGGGGACATGACGGTCGTCATCGTGGGGCCGGGATACCCGAGGGAGAATGCTCTCCATACGGACATGACGTCCGCCAAGGAGTCTCTATGAAGCGCATTTTCTTGCTTTCCTTCGCCCTCGTCGCTCTGTCTGCTCAGGCGCGTCCTGCTCGGGAAGGTGAGGTTTCGCTCGCCATCACCAAGGCCTTGATCGCCACCTCCTCCACGCCCGAAGAAGCCTCGGTCATTTTGAACGGATACCTTCCCGGCGACTGCTATCGCTGGAGCCGGTCGGAAGCCGTGAAGACTTCGGAGCGCGAATACCGGGTCCAAGCCTACGCGATGATGCGCACCGGCCCTTGCCGTCCGGTTCTCGCCCCCTACTCTCAAGTGCTGACCCTGCCGAACGTGGGAGCGGGCGAGATCAAGCTCGAGTTTCGCAACCCGGACGGGACCATCTTCCTTTTGCGCGGCACGATCTCCCAGTAGATCCTAAGCGGCGTTCGGAAGACGACGGGAGCGGGCCTGGCGCCACACCAGGCCAAGCCAAAGAACTGCCCCAACGGCGAGCGCCCACGGCAAAATCGAGAGCGCTTCGCCGATATGGCCCCAGCGATCCGAGAGTTTGCCCACGATCAGCGGCGACCACAGATCGCCGAAGGCGTGGATCATGAATATCGACATCGCCATCGCGCTGGCGCGCAAATTTGCCGGGACCACTTCCAGAATCACGGTGTTCACCGGCCCCGTAGCCAGGAAAAGGAACAGCATCGCCAGGGCCATTGAGAGCATCACGCCCGAGGCCGCCGGAAGCGCCGTGACCAAGTAAGCAAGCGGTGCTGCGGCGCCAATTGCAAGAGCCAACATGGCCGCATAACCCCAAGGTTTCTTGCGCTGCCACACGGTCGCGGTGAAGCCCCCCAGGAAAGTCCCCAGCAATCCGCCCACCACCATCACGCCGCCGAAGAAGTTCCCTGAGACGCCTTGGCTCAAACCATGGATGCGCATCAGGAAGGCTTGCCCCCAATGTTGGTAAGCACCCATCGCAAAGGTGTAGGCCACGTAACCCCACACCACGAGACTGAACTCCGGAATGCGGAAGAGCCCAATCACGTCGCGCACGCGGGGTTTGGTTTTGAACACGGCCGAATCCGCCTCGCCATCGGCCTCGCCACGACGCGGTTCGCGGAAGGGCAAGAGCGAGAAGGCGAGCAAAAGTCCGGGTAAGCCGGCGTAGATAAACGCCCGGTGCCAGCTTTGCGTGGAACCAATCCAACTGCCGAACAGGGTGCCGAAAGCTGCACCTAGCGGGATCGCTACATAAAAGATGGTCAGCGCGTTGTTACGCTTCGCCTTGGGGAAAACATCCGAGATCAAGCTCGGGCTGAGTGTGGCGTAACTCGCCTCACCCACGCCCACGAGCACGCGGTACACGATGAGATGCCAGTAGTCGGTAGCGAAACCCGTCAGGAAGGTGGCCAGCGACCACACGAAGATTCCGCCCGCAATGAGCCCTTTGCGAGACATGCGATCGCCCAGGTACCCAAAAAAGGGACACGTAACGAAGTATCCGAGCATAAAGGCCGTCGAAAGCGAGCCCGCCTGGGCATCGCTCAAGTGGAAATCGCCTTTGATGTTCTCCAGGACCGACGCCAGGATGAAGCGGTCGAAGTAATTGAAAAGATTAAGTCCTGTGAGGACCGCAAGAAGCACTCCGGGGCGGATCGCGCGATTCATCGAAGCGACAGTGTACCCGACATTTAGACCTTGAAAGAGGGGTTGGCGTGTTGCATTACACACAAGTCCCGAAGTTCTATGGTGTGGATCGGTAGCTCAGTCGGTAGAGCAGCTGACTCTTAATCAGCGGGTCCGCGGTTCGACCCCGCGCCGATCCACCATTTTTCAATTCCCGCGCTATGTTCAGCCCATGTTCCAAGAAAAAACAGTCTTTATCACGGGCGCTTCTTCGGGAATCGGGGAGGCCCTTGCCTACGCCTTCGCGGCCGAAGGAGCCCACGTCGCCCTGGCTGCTCGGCGAGTCGACCGACTCGAGCAAGTAGCTCTGAGATGCCGCGAACTCGGCGTCCAGGCGATCGCCGTGGAGTGCGACGTCACCGACGACGTCAGCGTTGAGTCCGCCCTCGCGCGAGCGCGCGCCGAGCTGGGCGGCTTGGACATTCTCGTGGCCAATGCCGGTTTCGGTGTGGGGGGAAACTTCGACGACTTGCAACTTGCGGACTACCGCCGCCAATTCGAGACAAACGTCTTCGGAGTTTTGCGCTGCGCAAAGTTTGCGGCGCAGGATTTGCGCCAGAGTCGGGGCCGCCTTGTGGTGCTCGGAAGCGTGGCCGGACACATCGCCCTTCCTAGCAGTTCGCCCTACTCAATGAGCAAGTTTGCGGTACGCGCTTTTGCCGATTCCCTGCGTGCCGAATGGACCCCCTGGGGAGTGAGCGTAACGCTCATCACGCCGGGCTTTGTTGCGAGCGAAATTCGCCGCCGTGATCCCGCGGGACAACTCCATGAAAAAGATCCCATCCCGAGCTGGCTCGTGATGCCCGCCAAGCGTGCGGCTCAAGACATCTTGAAGGCCGTGCGACTCCGTCGCGCAGAAGCCGTGATCACCCTGCATGGCAAGCTTCTCGTGTGGATCCATCGCCTCCTGCCTTCGCTTGTCGACTTCCTCCGGCGACGCGGTTTGGTGAGGCGCCCGTCGGCCAGCGTTGTGCCGCCCTTGCGAGCCCCCCGGAACGCTCCAAAAGACTGACTCCGAATTGCCCGTCCTTCCCTTATAATCTTGAAATGTCTGGCGATCCCGAGCGCGCGCCCCCCTCCTTGTCGCGACGAGATTTTCTTCGTCGTCTTGCGATGGCGAGCGGTGGAGTGGCGATGGTTTCTCTCGGGGGATGGGCAGGGTTTCGCTCCAAACGTAGGATCGGCAGCCGCGAAATCCACGCCGTCGAAGCCGCGTCCGCCGGGTTCTCCGGCGACTGGCTCGTGTCTCCCTACACCACCGAGGTCGACAACCTCAGAAACGCACATACCGACATGTTTCTTTCGTTCACTTCGCTCACAAGCGCTGAGTATTTGCGCGTGCCGGTACCCCTGCGTGGCCATGCGTGCTTACGTCATCCGCTCCGCCCCGCAACGGTGGTGCTGTTTCCCAAGTTCGGCGATCTCGCCGTCGAGATCTCGCTGGGCCACGAGCCGGAACTGCGCAGAGTAGCCGCCACTTCGGAGGCCTATTTTTACGGACACGGCATCTTCTCGCCCGCCGGCGACGTCCTCTTCGAAACCGAGGTGATGGCGCGTGATCGACGCGGGATCATCAGCCTACGAGATCCTTCGGACTATCGTGAGCTGGGACGTTTCGAATCCGGTGGCGTATCCCCGCACGATCTCAAACTCAGCACCGACGGACGTCATCTGATTGTGGCGAACGGAAACAAGTCTGGTTCCGCAAAAGCCTCGGTGACGACCCTCGATATCGCGAGCGGAAAGATTTTGGAGCGAATCGAGTCGCCCGAGGACAACGCGACCTTCGCTCATCTGGTCCTGGCGGACTCGGACCGCGACTTGCTGGTGGCCACCACGCCGCACGAAGAGTTCAGGCCAGGACGCGTGTACGCGCGCCGAGAGGACGGACCCATCGAAGTCTTGCCGATTCCCGACGAAATCCTGAGCCAGCTCCGCGGACAAGCCTTGAGTCTTGCGGTTCAACCCGAACAGGCCATCTGCGGCGTGACGTACCCGGATTGCGACCGGGCTCTCTTTTGGAACTACCGCGAACGTCGATTCCTAGGCGAGGTTCCCTTGCTTCGACCCACTGGTTTCGTCCTCGCGCCCGACGGACGCCACTTCCTCGCGGTGCAACGGACCGCAGCCGTCCAAGCCATCGACACGACCACGCTCCAGCCCGTGGAGCATCCGCTCTCGCCCTTGCTCGCCGGAAACGTGTCCCACGCCTCGCTGCTCGCATTCCAAAAATAAATGCGCGGCCATGCCTTGCCCGCATAGCAAGGGCACCCCAGGATAAGGCCATGTCGAAAAGCACCGCACCCTCCCTCGTCGAACAGCTTCAGTGGCGGTATGCCGTCAAAAAGTTCGATGCCACCAAGAAAATTCCCGACTCCGAATGGAAGGCTCTCGAGCAATCGCTCGTGCTCGCGCCCTCGAGCTTCGGATTGCAGCCCTGGAAGTTCCTCGTCGTCACGGACAAGGAACTTCGCCAAAAACTCACTCCCGTTTCGTGGAACCAGACACAAGTCGCGGACTGCTCGCACTTCGTGGTTTTTCTCGTCAAAAACGAACTCGTTCCGGGAGACGTTCAGAAACTCATCGACCGCATGGTTCATGTGCGCAAGACGCCGAAGGAAGCCCTGGAAGGCTACAAGAACGTCATGCTTGGCCACATCGCGAAGTTGTCGCCCTCCGATATGCGGCAATGGAACACCAAGCAGGTCTACATCGCCCTCGGTCAGTTCATGACGGCGGCCGCGATGCTCGGCATCGACACCTGCCCCATGGAAGGGCTCGACGCCGGAAAATACGACGAAATCCTAGGTCTCAAAGACTCGGGCTACTCGACCGTCGTGGCGTGCCCCGCGGGTTACCGTGCGTCCGACGACAAGTACGCCGAGGCGGCCAAGATCCGCTACGAGCTCGGGGATCTCGTCCAGCGTATTTGAGCCGGTCAGTTTAGGAACGCAAGGACTGACCGAAGCGGGACCAGCGTGGGATCGGCGGCCAATTGCGACCTTCGGTTCCGAGCGACCAAAGCAGGCGATTCGCGCGACCCTTGAGCAGGGCGCGAGGAACAAATCCCCAGAAACGGCTGTCGGAACTGTTGTCGCGGTTATCGCCCATCACGAAATACGAATCTTCGGGCACCGTAGCATCGAAGTCCCCCGTCACCGTCCGGCGCGGCAACCGGAGCACGACGTGCTCCACGTCTCCCAGTTTCTCCAGTTCCGCGCGCGGATCCGGATCCACCTCGTAGGACGAAAGCTCGATGGGCGGAACCGATAGCGTGGTGGGGGCGAGCGGGGCGGGAACGCCGTTGATCTCGATCACGCCGTCGTGGACGCGGAGGCGATCGCCCGGGAGCCCCACCAGTCGCTTGACCATCGTGTCCCCCGTGAGCGGATGTTCGAAAACAATCACGTCCCCGCGAACCGGCGCGTTCAGCTCGAAGACCCGCCAACTCGTAAACGGAAACTTAAAGTCGTAGGCAAACTTCTGAACGAAAATGTCGTCGCCCACGAGCAACGTGGGTTCCATCGAGCCCGACGGAACGCGATAATGATCGACCAAGCTCCAGCGCGCGGCAAAGAGCGCCACGAGTCCCAAGACAAAATTGCCGTTTTTCTTCCAGAAATTCTTAAGCATCGGGGGACATTGTAGCGGAAGGACGCGGTCGCCTCATCCGCGCCAAGGAAATCAATTCGAGAAAAGCCACATGAAAGGGCGACGGAGCCTGGTCCGAGAGTTCCGGATGGAAGGCCATAAGCCAAGCCTGGCGCTCCTGCACCCACACCGGTCGGTCTTTCCAGGACTCGAGCACTTCTACCCCGGGGCCGAGTGCCTCGAACACGGGAGCCCGGATGAAGGACACCTCAGCGCCTCGGATTTGGGCGTTGAAGCTGTCCCGTTGCCGACCATAACCATTGCGCGAGACGCGAGCATCGACGATGCCAAAGCTTCGCTGCTCGGGATTCGTCACTTCGCGTGCGGCAAGAATCGCCCCGGCGCACACGCCCCAGTAGGGTCGAGTCGTTGCCGCGGCCAAGAACACCGCCTCCATGTCGAAATTGCGCAAGAGCTTGAGCATGGTGGTGCTTTCGCCCCCGGGGACCAGGAGCCCGTCGATGTCCCGAAAATCGCTCGCGCTGCGAATCTCGCGCACGAGTGCCCCCGCCGCTTCGAAATGCCGGTGGTGGGGCTGCACGCAGCCCTGCAGGGCAAGGATCCCGACAAGCGGTTGCGACATCGAAACTACCAGCCGCGCTCAGCCAAGCGCTGATCGGCGGGAATCGTCGGAATCTCAAGCCCGGCCATCGCCGTGCCGAGGTTCTTGGAAACTTCGAGCAAGTCGGGAGCGGACTGGTAGCGAGCCACGGCCTTCACGATCGCTTCGGCATATTTTTGCGGATTCGAAGATTTGAAGATTCCCGATCCGACGAACACGGATTCCGCACCCAATTGCATGCAGAGAGCAGCATCGGCCGGAGTCGCCACGCCGCCTGCGGCGAAGTTCGGCACTGGAAGGCGACCCGCCTGGCGCAGCTTCAGCAGAAGCTCGTACGGGGCGCCCAGGTTCTTGGCCTCGGTCATGAGCTCTTCGGGAGGCAAGGCAAGGACGCGACGCAAATCTTGCTGAATCTGACGAAGGTGTCGGACGGCTTCGACCACGTTGCCGGTGCCCGCTTCGCCCTTGGTACGAATAAGCGCGGCGCCCTCGCCGATGCGTCGTAGCGCCTCTCCAAGGTTGGTGGCGCCGCAAACAAACGGCACTTGGAATGCGCGCTTTTCGATGTGATAGGCCTCGTCGGCTGGCGTGAGGACTTCGCTCTCGTCGATGTAGTCGACCCCAAGAGCCTCCAAAATCTGCGCTTCCACGAAGTGGCCGATGCGGCACTTGGCCATGACGGGGATCGAAACGGTGCCCATGATCTGCTCAATCAAGTTGGGATCCGTCATCCGAGCGACGCCCCCGTCGCGGCGGATGTCCGAGGGAACGCGCTCGAGTGCCATGACGGCGATGGCGCCGGCGTCCTCGGCAATCCGCGCCTGTTCGGCGTTCACGACGTCCATGATGACGCCGCCTTTGAGCATTTCCGCGAGGCCTACTTTAAGATTGATCGACATGGCATTCTCCTCGAAGGGTAAGGTCCCGGAATAGCCCCCCGTACTTCCCGGGACAAAGGGACAGTTTGGCCTGGGAAAATGGGACAGTTCTGGCTAAAGCAAAGCCCATGGAGCGCTCCCCGTATCTTCGCCTTAATTTCGGCGGCGAAACCTCCAAGGGTCGCATGACGACCGAACACATCGTTTCGGTGGTTCGCTCCCAAATCCTGGGAAGCACTGGAGTTTCCGGCATGCGCCTCCCGCCGGTTCGGGTGCTCGCCCACCAGCTTCACGTCTCCAAGAACACCGTTCAAGCCGCCTACGAGGAACTGAAATCCCAGGGACTCGTGACGAGCCAGAACCGACAGGGACTTTTTGTCACGCCCCCGCCGGACTTCCAGGAACCCACTGGTCGGGCGCGGGTCCCCACCGTCAACGTCAAGGACCTCGGCCCCTTGGAGGTTTCCGCCCGGGCTCGCCGCAACGGAATCAACTTGAGTTCGGTCTTCATCGACCCCGAACTCCTGCCCTCGGACAAGATCGCGTCGTGCCTGCGCTCGGTGCTCAAGTCACCGGGTCTGAGCTTTTACTCCGACTACCAAGGCTACCGTCCTCTGCGCGAGAAAATCGCCGAACGCTTGCGTCGACGCGGCATCGAGGCGCGCGCCGAGCACATCGTCACCACGGTGGGTTCACAACAAGGCCTCGATCTCGTATGCCGAGTGCTTCGCGGCGCCGACGATCACACGCCGCCCGTGGCCGCCACCGAAAATCCCGCCTACCACCTGGGAAAATTGCTTTTTGAGCTGAATGGCATCGAGCTGCACGGACTCCCGCTACATCCGTTGCACGGAGCCGATCTGAGCGCCTGGGATCGGACCTTCTCCGAGAAGAAACCAAACCTTGTTTATCTGACGAGCAACTACCAGAACCCCACCGGTTACTCGTATTCCACCCAAGAGTTGCTCGAGATCATCCGTCTCTCGGAGAAACACGGTTTCGGAATCGTCGAAGACGACTGGGGTTCGGACATGCTCTCGTTCTCCGAGTTTCGCCCCTGCCTCCGAGCACTCGGAGGCCCGAACGTGATTTACCTGAACTCGTTCACCAAGAAACTGCTGCCTTCGATGCGTCTCGGCTACTTGCTCGCCAACGAAGAGCGTATTGAAGCCCTGATCCGGGCAAAGCGCGTGTCCGCAAGCGGACTGCCTTCGGTTGTCGAGGCCACGCTTTTCGAGTTCCTCGACCGCGGCTATCTCGACTCCCACCTTAAGCAGCTCCACAACGAACTCGACAAGCGCTACACAGCTTGCCTCGGACTCCTCCGCGCGCACATGCCCAAGGAAGTCCGCTGGAACACTCCGGGTGGCGGCCCCGTGCTTTGGCTCGAAGTGCCGCAAAACATCGACTTGGACCAGGTGCAGGCAAAGCTGCAAGCGAAGAACGTGTTCATCTCGGTGCGCGCAGCTTCGTTCTTCGGCAAGCCTCATTTGCACGGCATTATGATCGGCTATGCTTTCCTCAACACTCCCCAACTCGAGAAGGCCCTCGACCTCTTAGGTCGCGAACTGCGCTCGACGTGAGAGTCCGTCTCGTGACCGCCTTCGGCTGGTGCTTGCTGGCCGCCCTGATCGCCTTCAGCATTGTCCGGCGACAGTGGGACAGTGACGGCCACGATTTTCAGGCCTTCCACTCGGCCGCCACGCGCTGGGTGCACGGGGAAAATCCTTACGTCGCCACCGATGCCTATCCCTACAAGTACGCGCCGCCGGTGCTGTTGGTCTTTGCCCCTTTCGGCTTGATGGATCTGAGCTCGGCCCAGCGTCTTTATTCGCTGGTCACGCTCTTGGCTGTCCTCGCGGTGCCATTTTTTTCGCTCCGAATCCTCCGCCGGGACGCTGGCCTATCCCCTATCCAAGGGTTGCGCTGGCTTGGCGCTGGCGGCCTGGGAATGCTCGCGAGCCTCCGGTTTCTCGACAACGAGTTTCACAGCGTCAACGCCAACGTGCTGGCCCTTGCCCTGATGCTCGCCGGTTATTCCGCGCTCGTGACGACCGCCCCACGTGCCCTCGGCGCACTGGGCGTGACCATCGGTAGTTTTTTCAAATTCCACCCCTTCTTCGCTCTCGGCCTTTTCTTGAATCCCAGATCTTGGAAATCGGTCGTCTTTTGGATCGCGGCTATTTTCCTGGTGGCCCTCCTTCCTGATCCCCGACTCTGGCTCGAGCTGACGCGGCAACTCAGGGAAACTCGTCTTGATTTCTTGATCGATGGACGCTCGAATCCCATGCAAGGGTTTTACCCCCTGGGCGTGCTCGCCTTCGGTTGGGCGCGCGACTCCCTGGCACCGGCGCTGCTCTTTGCTCCGCTCGCGCTCGCGGCCCTTGTTCTGGCTCCGAAGTTCGACCTGTGGCGCCCGGGCGAGCGACCGAGCGATCGGCCCGCAGCTTTTTTACTCGCAAGTCTCTCGTTGTTGACTTTGGCCGCGACCATTTCGCCGCTCCCCTGGCATCACACTTACGTGCTCTTTTGGGCCGCGGTGCCCGTGAGCTGGATATGCGCCTCTCGTGGGGAGCGCCCGTATCTGCTGATTTTAGTGGCGATCCTAGCGCTCACTCCTCGGGGCATCGCAGGTCGAAGCCTGGCCGACGCGTTAGAGAGGTCGCAAATTGTCCTTTGGGTGGCCCTCGCTCAAGCGGCTCTCCTGATGGCTCAAGCACGTCGCCTTGTCCATCGACGCCAAAAATCGGCGGGCATGTAACGATATCCGCGGTACGGCACGAACTCCTGCGAAGGGACGCCGTCCGGACGACGAGGCGTGCCTTCGCGTAGGCCGCCGTTCGAGAGGACTCGTCGATAGTATCCCAGGTACTTCTCCGCCATGTGTCGGTGCGTGAAGCGCGCGAGCACTCGAGCCCGACAATCTTCCGCGCGCAGGGTGCGCACGGATTCAATCCCAGCGAGCAGGCCCTCGACACTGTCCGCCAAAACGCCGCAGTCGGGCGTAACAATCTCCGGCAAAGCTCCTCGCGGCGTAGCCACGACCGGCGTTCCGCACGCCAGCGCTTCGATCACCGCAAGCCCAAAGGGTTCGTTCCAAATCAAGGGAGTCAGCAAGGCGCGAGCGTGCGAAGCGAGACGCAGTTTCTCGGCGCCATCCACTATGCCGTGATAGCGAGTGTTGCGATCCGCGCCCCACCAGGGAGCACTCCCGCCGCAGACATCGAGCGGAAGCTTTGCGGCGCGCGCAAGTGAGCGAGCCCCTCGCAGATTCTTGACCCACCACGAGGCCTTGGCCAAGAACACAAGGCGGTCCTCGCGCACGCCGGGGATTAAAGGATACTCCTCCGGATCCAGGCCGTTGTGCACGTACTCCGTCCACCCGTGGCGGCGCGCGTGGTCTTCGCTCACGAACACCGTGTTTCCGTGGAAAGACTCGCCCGCCCGGCCGTTGCCGTGGATAGAACAAAGGAGGGCCCGACTCGCGGGCCAGCTCTCGGGAACCGTGGACCAAAAATGGGTGATCTCGGTGTCATCAGGGACAAGCTTGGCGAGCGAGGACCCCGTGTTGGCGATGCAACGCGCGAAAGCCACGCGACTGCCTGGGCGGCAAACGACCCGCACGTCGTGACCGGCTTCGGCCTGCGCTTTGAACGTCCAAGTTGCCACGCGCTCGGTGCCGCCGTACCCAGCCAGTGGAAAGCGCGCGTCGATGACGTGCGTGATTCTCAACGGAGCCTCAACAACCTCGGCGCGGCAGTTCCGTTGAAGTTGGTAAACTGCCCACCCAGGAGAATTTTCCCGTCCGACTGGAGGACACCGCTGAGGACGGGTTCATCGAGACCCGTTCCGAGATTCAACGCGAAAGCGCTGTCTGGTGTGGCGTCGGCATTGAAACGCAGCACGCGGTTGGCGGAGGTGGTAGCCGAGTTCGTGAACTCGCCCGCAGCCAATGTCTTCCCGTTTGATTGCGCCAAAAGCACATGGGCCTTGGCGTCGAGCTGAAGGTCGCGCAGCTCGGAACCGAAGTTTCCGAGCGAAACGAAACACGACACCGGAGTCAGGTTGAAATTCGTAAACTCACCCGACACGAGGATGCGATCGTTGATAGCGAGCGCAGACACCGCGCCGCTAAACGCGGAGCCCATCGCGGTCTGGAAGTCGACATCCAGGCTGCCGTCGGAATTGAGCCGTACCAATCGGTTGCGGGTGGCCGAGTTGAAACTTGTAAACGATCCTCCCACCAGGACACGTCCGTCCCCTTGCACGTGGATGACGTCGACGCCGAGATTGAAACCCGTTCCCGGAGCGAAGGTCGTGTCGAGCGAGGCATCGGCCTTGAGGCGCGCGATACGCCCCGCCGTTTGTCCCTTGTAGGTGGCAAACTGCCCGCCCACATAAAGCAAGTTGTCGTGCAGGGCGAGCACCGAGGCCTCGGCATCGAAGCCCGTGCCCACGAGGTTGTAGGTGCTGTCGGGGGAGCCGTCCGACAGAAGGCGCGCGATTTGAGGCGCCGCCGATCCCTGGAGACTGGTGAAACGGCCCGCTACATAAATCTCCCCCGTGGACGTGACCGCGAGAGCAAAGACGTCGTCGTTAAAGGAAGCGCCGAGCTTGGCCTGAAACGCGGTGTCCAGGTGTCCGCTCGCATCGAGACGCACCAACGGGCCGGTCTCGACGTCGTTGAACTTGCGGAAGCGTCCGCCGACCAAAATGCTCCCGTCGGACTGAAGCGCCAGCACGTCGACAGCCCCGTCGAATCCGCTGCCCAAAGTGTTCTGAAAGGCCTCGTCCGCAAGTCCCACCGCCTCAGACGCGGTGTCGCCGCCTGTCACGGGCCCACAAGCGGACAGAAAGCCCCAACTCAATGCGAAAACCAGCCCATATCTTGCCATAGGCCAAGACTACCTCGACCCGCCCGCGTCGGATAGGCTGCCGTCATGAGCGAGAATCCCATGGTCCGCCCTCCCAGCCGCCGACGCATCCACGGCATCATCCACACGGCGTCGGTGGCGGCCGGCGCCATCGGAGCGGGACTGGCTCAACTGCCCGGATCGGACGCGCCCGTTCTGGTCACGATCCAATCGACGATGATCCTTGCGCTCGCCAAGGCGCATGAGAAGACCCTCACTCAGAAAAAAGCGGTCACCCTCCTTGCGGGTCTTGCCGCCACGGTCACGGGCCGGGCCGTCTCGCAATGGGTGGTGGGATGGATCCCGGGCCTCGGCAACCTCGTCAACGCCACCACGGCAGCCACGATCACGGAAGCCATCGGGTGGGCCGCAAACGCGTATTTCGCAAAAAAGCGGGACGACGAACCCGAAAAAAGCTAACTCGGGGGCCGTGTCGGAAATCGTCTTTCTTTACGTCACCGTCCCCCACGAAAGCGAAGCCCGCACACTCGCGCGCACCCTCATCGAAGAACGCCTCGCCGCCTGCGCGAACCTCGTGCCGGGGATGAAATCCCTGTACCGCTGGGAAGGTAAAATCGAGGAAGAATCGGAAACAGTGCTCCTCGTCAAAACCCGACGCTCGCTCGCCGCCGCCGTTACCGCGCGCATCGTTGAGCTCCACAGTTACGACGTGCCCTGTGTGGTGGAATGGCCGATTGCGGGCGGCTCCGCGCCCTATCTCGAATGGATCCAACGCGAAACGCTCGGAGAAAAATCATGATGCGAGTTCTCGGTCTCTTCGCCTTGCTCTTTGCTTTTTCGGCGCAGGCCGAATCCATGCCCGCGCGGCACTGGAACTTCACGTTGGATCTTTGGGCAGCGGATTGCAAAGGCCTCGCGGACGGACCGCTGGAATGTGGGCTTCCCACCCGTGCCAGCCCCACCCGCACGCTCACGCTCGACACCCCGGAAATCGAGAACCCGGGCTCCGCCGCCTTGGCCCGCGCCGATTTTGCGGAAGGTTCCCCTGACGCCCCTTTCGCGGCGCATGGCCATTTTGCGGGGCGCGTGAGTGTCTTCGCGGTGTACCCCGCGGAGAGCTCGGGCCTGCCGCCCTACGATCAAGTGCGCTTGGAGATCTGGTCGCCCGTGCGGGTGACCTGCTACCACTCGGTGCGGCGCCAAGAGCCGGCCGAGCATTCGCCGCTGATCTGCTCGGGCTTCGACGCCGGCGGAAAACTCCAGGCCGGGGTGAATCTGTTGCTGCCGAGTTCGCGCTAAGCACTAGGCCGGCCAACAGAGCTTCGCGAAGGAAGCACATCGGAGTCGTGAAGCATGGACAAAATAAACATCGCCGAACGCGCTACGTGGGAGAACGTCTCAGAGGCGCCCTACAACCAAGTCATTCGCGAAGAGACGTGGGTTCAACTGACCACGCCCGGAGCCCCTACCCCCGTTATGAACGGCGTCTTTCGTTGTGAACTCGATTCTGAGGCCGCCGAAGGAAAAATCATTCGGACCATCGATGAGTATCGACGCCAAGGACTCCCATTTCGATGGAAAACCTGCCCCTCTTCGCGGCCGAAAAACATCGACGAAATTCTCTTACGCAACGGGATGGTGTTGAAGGATCGGCTTTTCGGTCTTATCGCGCCCGCCCGAAGCCTCACGATCGAACCCAATCCTGAGGTCACGGTGCGAGAACTCGTGCCCGAGCTAAAAGAAGATTGGCTCCGCGTTCAATCTTCGGCCTGGAGCGTCCCGCCGGCGGGGATCGAGTTCCTCAACCAGAACTTCGAACGCGAATTTGAGTCCCTCAAACAGGACAAGCAGAAGTTCTTCCTCGCTTACTTTGACGGCAAACCGGTCGCTTCGGCCGGACTGCTCTTTCAGCAGGACTATGGGTACCTCGTGGGTGCCGCCACAGAGTCGGCCTATCGAGGCAAGGGTGTCTACCGAAGCCTCCTGCAGAAACGTATTGAACTCCTGAATGCACGAGAGCTTCCGGCCGTTATTCACGGCATCTGGAACACGTCGGCGCCGATCTGCTTGAGACTCGGATTTGAAAAAGTCTGCGAGATTCACAGCTTCGAACCGGTGGTCTGAATTTTTGTCGAATCCGAGATCGCGACCTCGATGACACTCCCTTTGGAAAGGTCGATCCCCGTTCGATCGGTAAGGCCATAACATCGAGGTCGCCTTGCCTTAGGGATCCTCTCGATAAGCTTGCTCGAATCCATCCCCGTCCAACGCCTCTCGTCACCCCTCCCCTCTCCTCTCCTCTCCTCTCCTCTCCTGCCATCACAGATTTCCGTCCCGTCTCCTGTCTTGCGCGCGCGCGTGGTCGCTGTCGCTGTGCTGTCTTCACAAACCTCTCCCATGAAAATAACATCGCTTACTTGCTTGACCGATCGACGCAGTTGCGGTGATCTGGATTCATGCCGAGGGCAAGAAAATCGCGCACAGGCCGAGCCAAGCAGTCCG
>Ga0247843_1001744_pt1 | contig 42432 bp, 38 predicted proteins | sample LaCruzMarch2017__FD_192420 | JGI IMG/M metagenome (GOLD analysis project Ga0247843, IMG submission 192420) | Freshwater microbial communities from meromictic Lake La Cruz, Castile-La Mancha, Spain - LaCruzMarch2017_8m | ecosystem: Environmental > Aquatic > Freshwater > Lake | place: Spain...
GTGAAGGCATATCTAAAATGGAAGAACCAATTCCCCAAACCCATCTCATGGCAATTCACCAACGAAGAAGCACGCATCAAACTCAAGTCGCTCTATCCGGCGATTTGAGTTTTACGGAATACTAGATCTCGTTGATACAATGGATTTCATCATGTTGGAGGGGGTAGGGAGGAAACTGAGTTCGCTGACTACATAACATCGCGATGTGTCCGAAGACCATTTCTCGCTCCGGTCGGAATTCCCTCCAAACGGTCGAATCCGGACCGTGAGCGGCTCCTAACGAACACCCCAGCCCGCCATCAAATGTCCGGATATCTTAATGGAAAAGGAACTCAGCCGCCGACGAAGCCAGCCCACCCGTCAAAATTCCCCATTCCCGAGTGAATTTTTCCAGACTCATCAGAACCACGCTAAAACTTGACACAATCATAATTTTTTCTCGGAATCTCACCTGACGTCACCCTATCATTTCAACAGTGCATTCTGCACGGAGATAGATGCGAATCCGCGCTCAATGTCCCCCCCCTCCCGTCCAAATCCATCCGTTGCTGATCGCCGCGGGCATTGTTCTTGCCGTCGCGGTTTCGTGCGAGATCGGCTTGGGTTTGCTGCGGCTCAACCAACGGGACGTGGGATTGATCTGGCCGGCTGCGGGTGTCAGTGCGGGGATCATGGTCCGCTGGGGGTGGCGGACGCTACCTTGGCTTGCGCTCGGCCATGCCGTAATCTGGCGGTCCCTCGGCTTCGGTCCGGTGACCGGCCTGGTCCCGCTGCTTTACCCCTTGGAAGCGGGCCTGGCCTACTACCTGGGCTACCGGCTTCCTTTGCTCGGAAAGCACGACCGGTCGGCCATGAACCGCAGCATCTGGCGATTGATGGTGGTGCCTTGGCTCGCAGCCATCCCCTGCGCGATCTTGATCGGCTGGGCTGGCATCGCGACCGCACGCTATGCCGCCGGAAACAGCGCGATGACGATGGCCAGCATCGCGATGGCCCACGTCCACGGCATGGTGGCCTTCGGACCGCTGGTGATCCATGCCTTGAAGGGCGACTTCCGCTTCCCTGCCAAAACCTTTAGCACGTCCGGGAGTTTTGCCGCGATCATGGCCCTCACCGTCATGGTCCTCGCGTTCATGGGATTCTTCCGTGAGGCGCTTGGAATGAGTTCCGCCGCCTACCTGCCTTTCCCGCTGGTGATCATCGCCGGCATTTTGCTCCGGCCGCCGGCCATTTCATGCTTTCTGGCCCTTTGGTGCATCGGCAGCACCATCCTGACGGGCGCGGGCCAGGGTCCCTTCGGCGAAGGAACCACAACCGGCAACCCCTTGGAGCTCGGCATCTACAACCTCATCATTTGCTCCATGGCCTACACCCTGTCCGTGGGATCGAGCCGCTACGTGCGGCAGCTCCGGCGGACCGAACAAGCGCTCGAAGCCGCGGGCGTGGAGCTTTGGGAATGGAGTCTTCCTCAGGGCTTCCATTCGATCAGCGGCGATTCTTCGAACGATCACCTGAACGAGGGCACCGCCGGCCGGAGCCCCCTGGACGCCCTCGAATGGATCACGGCGGTTCCCACCGGAAGTTCCCGTTTGATCGACAACCGCTGGAAGCAGCGCTTGGAAAAGCCTCTCCCGCGTGCCGAGCTCCTCATCAGTTCCGGCAGGATTCTCACCCGAAGCCGCGACGGGACCCCACTGGAAGCAATCGGCATTCTTCAGGATCTCTCGACGCTCCGCCGGGCCGAGGAGGCGTTGATCGCGCTGGGGCACCAGCGGGCCCAGTTGAAGAGCCTCCAGAGCCGCCTGAATCCCCACTTTCTCTTCAACGCGCTCAATGCCACGCGAGCGATGATTCATCTCAACCCACGCCGCGCGTCGGATGCCATCACCACCCTGGCCAAACTCCTCCGCTCGAATCTGGTGAACTCCGACCGCCCCCTGATTCCCTTGTCCGACGAAATGGAAACAGTCCTCCACCTTCTCTCCATTGCCGCCATGCGTTTCGAAAACCGGCTGAGGACCGACATCGTGGTCAACCGCGAGGTGGCCGCTTTTTTCGTCCCTCCCATGATCGTGTTCAATCTCGTGGAAAACGCGCTGGTCCACGGGATCGAGCGGCAACCCGGGGCCGGCACCCTTCGCCTGGAAGCAAGCACGGTCGGTGACAAGCTCGTGGTCAAGGTGAGCAATCCCGGCCGCCTGAAGGAGCCCTTGAAACAAGGCATCGGGATCGGCGACATCCGGCAGCGGATCGAGCTGATCTTCGGTGCGGCGGGGACATTCTCCCTGTCACAATCTTCTCCCGATATCGTATCTGCCGAGTTAACTCTTCCCGCTTCCCCCCGTGAATTTGCTCATTGTTGACGACGAACCCCTGGCTCGCGCCGAGTTGATCCGCCTCTTCGGCGAATTGCTTCCACGTTTCCACGGGGTCGAGGCGGCCTCCCTCGCGGAGGCACGGTCGGCCCTGCTCGACGGGGACTTCGATGCCGCGTTCGTCGATATTGAACTGGGCGGCTCCAGCGGCCTCGAATTCATTCCCGATGCCACCGCCGCCGGCACACCGGTTGTCATCGTGACGGCCCACGACCGCTATGCCGTCCAAGCTTTCGACGGCGGGGCACTGGACTACCTTCTAAAGCCGATCGAATCCTCGCGGCTCTATCGTGCGATCGCGAGGATCTCACGGAACAAGCGGGTGCCCCTCCAGGATCTACTGATCCTCAACGACCAGACCCATTGCTGGCCGGTGCGTCCCACGGATATCATTTTGGTCGAAGCGGAGGGATCCTACTCGTCCGTCAACTTCGCCGATCGCAAGCCGCTTGTCGTCTGCCATTCCCTGAAGGAGATCGAGCAACTGCTCGAACCCCACTCCTTCGTCCGGGCCAACCGGAGCCAACTGGTCAATCTTCAGCGGCTCCAGGTCATCCACCGCGAGGCATCCGGGCGGATGATCGGCACCCTCGCCGGCCACGGCGAGATCGAGTTCTCACGCCGCCAGGCCAAGTCCCTGCGCTCGCGCTTCGCCCTCTAAAAACCGCCCCCTCCCGACCGGCAGCTTGCCCCCACCAAGGACGGCCCCGCGTCTCCATCGGAGCGGGCGGATCTGAAACAAAAAAGCGGCCGCCCGGTCACCCGGACGGCCGCTCGAAGCGATTTGGCGAGGGCCGCGAAGCCGCTCAGGGAAGCGGAACTTCCGCGATCGTCTTCAGCACGCGGCTGGAGATCTGGTAAGGATCGCCCTGCGAGTTCGGACGGCGGTCTTCCAGGTAACCCTTGTAGCCGGCGTTGATGAAGCTGTGCGGGACGCGCACCGAGGAACCGCGGTCGGCGATGCCGTAGGTGAACTTGTCGATGGACTGCGTTTCGTGGAGACCGGTGAGGCGCATGTGGTTGTCCGGGCCGTAGACGGCAATGTGCTCGTCGAGGTTCTTGGCGAAGGCCGCCATGAGGGCTTCGAAGTATTCCTTGCCGCCGGTTTCGCGCATGTACTTCGTCGAGAAGTTGCAGTGCATGCCGGAGCCGTTCCAGTCGAGGTGCATGCCGAGCGGCTTGCAGTGGTAGTTCACGTCCACGCCGTAGCTTTCGCAGAGGCGGTTGAGGATGTAGCGGGCGACCCACATTTCGTCGGCGCACTTTCTGGAACCCTTGCCGAAGATCTGGAACTCCCACTGGCCCTTCGCCACTTCGGCGTTGATGCCTTCGTGGTTGATGCCGGCTTCGAGGCAGAGCTCGAGGTGCTCTTCCACGATCTGGCGGGCGACGTCACCGACGTTGCTGTAGCCGACGCCGCAGTAGTAGGGACCCTGGGGACCGGGGTAACCGTCCTTCGGGAAGCCGAGCGGGCGACCGTCTTCGTAGAGGAAGTATTCCTGCTCGTAGCCGAACCAGGTGTCCGGATCGTCCAGGATGGTGGCGCGGCTGTTGGACGGGTGCGGGGTGACGCCATCGGGCATCATGACCTCGCACATCACCAGCGCGCCGTTGTTGCGGGAAGCGTCGGGGAAGACCGCGACGGGCTTGAGCACGCAATCCGAGCTGCGGCCTTCGGCCTGCTGGGTTGAGGAGCCGTCGAAGCCCCACAAAGGAAGCTGATCGAGCGTCGGGAAGGAGTCGAAATCCTTCAACTGAGTCTTGCTGCGGAGGTTCGGGACGGGCGTGTAGCCGTCGAGCCAGATGTACTCCAATTTGAACTTGGGCATCGTATTCTTAGGTTGTGGTTCGGATCGCGGGGATTCGTGCGGATGATGGCGGGGCATGCAAGCCCCCAGTGCGTGCATGCGCCAGCACCACGGCCGAGAAAGCAGTTGGCAGGCCAAGCGGCAAGCACCGGCCTGTTTTTTCTTTTGCCGTCGCCCCGCAGCCCGCACAGGATCCGCCCGAAGTGACGACGCCCGGCCCCGAAGAAAGCCTCCATCCGCTGACGCTCCAATGGTCCGGCATGACCCACGTCGGCCGCTTCCGGAAGAACAACGAGGACGCTTTCCTCGGCCTGACCTTCGATGCGCGGGAAATCCGCTACCTCGGGAAAATCGGCAGCGGCAGCCTCGTCGAGGCCGACTTCGTGTTCGCGGTCAGCGACGGGATGGGCGGCGCGAAATCCGGCGAATTCGCCAGCAAGATCGCCGTCGAGAAAATCACCCGCCTGCTCCCGCCCAGCTTCGGCATGGCCGCCCAGCAGATGGACAGCGGCTTCGGCGATATCCTCCGCGAGCTGTTCGAGCGGATCCACGGCGCGATCAGCGACCTCGGCCGCTACTATCCCGAATGCCAGGGCATGGGCGCCACCCTCAGCCTGTGCTGGTTCATGCCCGGCTGGATGTGCTTCGGCCACATCGGCGACAGCCGCATTTACTACCTCCCGAAAGACGGCGAGATGGTCCAGGTCACCCACGACCACTCCCACGTCGGCTGGCTGCGCCGCTCGGGAAAAATCAACGAACGGGAAGCCCGCAGCCACCCGGGAAAGAGTTCGCTTTCCCAGGCCCTCGGCGGCGGCAACCAGAAGATCGACCCCCACATCGGCCGCGTCGGCTGCCAGCCGGGCGACCGCTTCCTGATTTGCTCCGACGGCCTCGTCGACGGCCTCTGGGACAAGCGGATCAACGAGATGGCGCGCAAGGAACTCGATGCTTCCAAGCTGGTCCTTGAAGCCGTCGCCGACTCCGGCCGCGACAACACTTCCGCCCTGCTCATCGAGATCGCCTGACCTCTCCCCGGGAGCGCTGGCCTTCCGACCGGCATCCCCCGCATTTCCCGCTTCATCCCGCCCTCCGCATCCAGCAGCCTTCCCGCGTGCCTGAATTCCTCCCCGCCCCCGGCCATGTCACGGTCATCGTGGTCGACCCCGCCCTGATCCCGGAGGAAAGCACCACCGCATGTCTCAGCGCCGCCGAGCAGGAGCAGGCAGCCCGCTTTCACTTCGAAAAGGACGCCCGGCATTGGCGAGCCTGCCGCACCGCCCTCCGCCGCATCCTCGGCGCGGCGCTGGAGTTCGCTCCCGCCGACCTGTCGTTCCATCTCGGTGCCCACGGCAAGCCCCACCTTCCGCCGCCCCGGCACGGCCTCCATTTCAATCTCTCCCACTGCCGCGACCTCGCCCTCGTCGCGCTTTGCCAGACCGGCCCGGTCGGCATCAACCTCGAGCCCGCCGACCGCGCGCCCACCTTGATCGGCTGTGAGCCCGCCTTTTGCCATCCGGACGAGATCGCGCAATTCCCCACATCCCCGGACGAGCGGGCGGCCCGCCTGCTCGATCTTTGGACGTCAAAAGAGTCCCTGCTCAAGGCCCTCGGCACCGGCTTGTCCCTGCCTCCCGAATCCGTGTCGCTTGCCACGGGCAACGCCTCCGACCACCCCTTGCTGCGGGATTTCACCATCCACCGGCTGGACCACCCCCGGCTCCGCGACCACATCGCCCGCCTCGCCGCGCCGCATGAAACCCTCCGCATCGGGATCTTCGAATTCACCGCCTGAGTTTCACGCGCTGCCGGACATCGACACCCCGGCCGATTCATGGCATAAGGATGGCGCAGCGCTTATCCGATGGCCGACGTGATCCAGTTTCATTGCCCCGCATGTGGCACCACCCTTCGCGTCCCTCCGGCCGCGGCCGGGTTCGAAGGCCCCTGCCCCCGCTGCGCCCGGTTGATCGTCGGCCCCGATCCCGCACTTGGCTTGGGAGCCCGTTTGGCAGGCACCCCGCTCGTTAGATCTTCTCCGGAAAGCACACCCGCTTTCCACGGCCATCCCGCCCGGGACAACGATCCCTTCAACCCTTTTGGCAGCCCACCAAGCTACCCCTCCCTAGTCCCCACCCCGACTGTCATTCCGCCCACGGTTCAAGAGACCGCTCCGCCGCCTCCTTCCGAACCGGAGCCAAGTCCAGTGCAGGCACCCGTTCTTGAACCAGCTCCAGCACCGCCTCCCGCTCCCGAGCCCGAGCCCGTCCTGGCTCCAGTCGCTATTCCGGAACGAGCACCAGAACCTGCTCCAGTTCCCGTCCCCGCAGCTCCGCCGGCTCGGATCACCGAACCCGTCACTCCTCCCGCGGAGGTATCCGCTCCGTCGTTCTCCCAAGAATGGGTGTCCACCGTCGTCGAGCCATCGCCCCCCCTCCCTCGCCCGCTCCGGACGCACCCTTCTCGACTCCCGCCGGAAATCCCGCACCTGTCAAAGCCCCGCTCCCACACCCCGTTTCGGAACCAGCAACACCCATTACGGCCCCGCCGAACGTGCAGCTGAAACTCTTCCGCACCGTATTGGTCCTCTCCTGCGCCGTCGCCGCCTTGACCGGCCTCGTGACCGGCTACCTGCTCGGCCTCCGCAGCCCGCGCCCGCTCGTTTCCGAAACCAAGCCCGCCAAGGAACCCGCCACCCGGCCCGCGACGAAAGCCGATCCCGTCGAAGCGCCGCTACCCGCTCCGGAACCCGGCCCGGTCAAGCCCTCCCCGCCTCCCATCAAGACCACCCCTCCCGTCGACCAAAGCGCGACCCCGCCGCCCGTTGAAGAGACCGCCCTCAAAGCCATCCCCGCCCCCGAGGCCGCGCTCAAAGCCTTCCTCGCCGCGCCAGATTGGAAATCCCGCGCCCTCCATGTCCTCCACCCCGCGGAAACCACCGCGAAAATGGAGACCTACCACGCCACCACTCCGGACGGCCCCACCGCCTTCACTTCGCTGCGCGCCGATGCCTCCCATGGCGATGGCGAAAAGAGCGCGCGACTCCTCAGTTATCTCATCGTCACCGAGTCCCATCCGGACGGCCTTCCCGTCGCGCTCGTCGAAACGCCGGAAGGCTGGAAAGTCGATTGGGAAACCTTCGTCGAATTCCGCGACGACCACTTCGGCCGCTTCGCCGCCGGCCAAGGCGGCGAGGCCGGGGCCTTCCACGTGCTGGTGCGGAATACCCACTACTTCGGCGAGCCCTTCCCCGGCAGCGACCAGCTCACCGCCTTCCGCCTCGATCCCCCGCTGCCCGACCGCAACCACTACGCCTTCGTCCCCACCGGCTCGGATCTCCACAAAACCCTCGCCGGCGTCACCGAATGGGGCCGCCCCTTCGCCCCGGTCCTCCAGCTCGTCCGCAAGCCCCACGGCGACCGGAAATTCCACCTCGAGATCGAGTCCATCCTCGCCCCGAACTGGCGGCCGAGGGAGTGATCAAGCCCGCCTGAGGCCACAGGCACCACTAACATGTAGCGGCGCGTCTATGACCGCCGCACTTTGAAAATGAAGCCACCACCAACGCCGTGCCAACGTTGACGAACGAAGAAGTGTTCCCGTGCTTCGTTTCCAACCAGCGGCGGTCATAGACGCGCCGCTACATGCATCAATCCCCGTCCAGCGGATCGGGACAGCGCGACCTCAACCGGCACTTCCGGCAGAATTCGCCGATGAACAGGTCGTCCACCCAGCCGGTCAGCTTCTTCAAATCCTCCGCCTCGTCGGTCAGATAGCCCGCCTCGAAGTTCCGCTTGTCGGCATGCTTCGCGCCCATCCCCGCCCCTGTTAGATTCGGCGAGCCGACGAAGGCGCGCTTGCCATCGGCGATCACCGTCTTGGTGTGCACCCGCGGGCACAGCACCCGCTCGAACAGGTCGCTTTCCACCAGCACCGGATACTTGTCGAAGTCCGCCCGGAAGCGCGGCCCCGGCTCCTTCGCGTGGATCAGCCGCACCGCCACGCCTTCCTCCACCAGCTCCGCCAGCACCTTGAGGAATGGCACCGCCCGCTTCCCGCGGACCACGTGCATGTCCTTGATGTCCGCGGTGACGATCCACAAAAACCGCCGCGCCGATGGCACCAGATCGCCGATCACCCGCGGATGGATTTCTTCGTTCAGGATCAGCTCGCGCACCGGGCGAGTGAAGCGCAAGCAACGCCAGGAGCAAGGCCGGGGAAGCCCGTCATGTGGAGTGCGACGGCTCGACGTCGCTTTGGCTGCAGGTGAAGTCCGCCGCAACCCGGCGACGCAAACAAGCCTCAACGGCGATCCGCCGCCAGCCGGCGTGGCGGGCCGCCACCCCAGCCAAAGCTGCGTCGTGCCGCAGCACTCCCCATCTCACCTCGCCCCTTTGATCGCCGCGATCCGCTTCCCCGCCCACTCCTCTTCCGCCTTCATTCCGTTCGCCTCATAGAACTCCCGCAGCTTCCCGTATCGCACCGCCGGGTCAAAACGCGCCGCCCGATGCAGCTTCCGCAGGCACACCGGGCAAAGGTGCATCGGTGTCGAGTCCGCCTCGGCCAGATGGTTCGCGCCGTTCATATTGCATTCGTAGTAGATGCAGTGCCGGATCCCGAACATGTGCCCCATCTCATGCGTCAGCACCTTCGCCGCCCGTCGCAAAACGAGCGCCTCGGTGCCCGCCTCGACCTTGTCTCCCATCCACGCCGGATGATAGCGGGCGAAGCTGAACACCCCGACCCGGTCCTTGGTGGAAGCCTGGCCGAACACGAAGTTCCATTTCTCATCCGGATACAGATCGGTCATCGTCACCGCGATCATCGCGTAGCCGTCCGCCGGCAGCTTCTTCGGCAGCCAGCGCAGGATGTCGGTGCTTTTCCACTGCTTCTTCCCGAAGTTGACCCGCTCCTTCGCCGGCACCTCGGCATCCGCGATGACCGGCAGCATCTCCACCGGCATCGGGTGATAGTACGCGGCGGTGTATTCCTTCAGCTTTTCCAAATCCGGCGCGATCCCCTTTTCAAACTCTCCGATCGGCAGCACATAAAGCTTCGTCCGCCCTGCGCCCGGAATGTTCGGATTGGAGTTCACCCAGCGCTCGAAAGTCTGTCCCGGCTCGTCATGCGCCGCCAGCCAATCGCCGCCGCCCGGCTCCCGCTTCGCCTCGAACTCGCCGCCATCGCTGAAAGCCCGCCGCAGCGGTGGATCGAGCCGGCTCACATTTCCCGCCGCCGCCATCCGGTCGTCTTTCGACGGCGTCACGAACACCGCCGCCGCCATCCCGCACACGGCAAGCGACAGGCCCACGATGATCCACGTGGAGGGAGAGCATTTTCGCTGCATGCTCGTTTCAACGCGAGACCCGCTGGATTTCCTAGAAGAATCACCCCGGGACCGCCAACCGGAGCGCAGCGGAGATGGTCCGCCAAGCACTCTCCTTTCCCGCCGACAATCATCAGGCCGGCTCGAGTGGTCCCCCACTGCCGCACTCATCACAAACGACCCGCAGCAAGCCGCCTCCCACCCCTGTCTACCCAACTTTCGCCGCCAGATCCCCAAACAACTCCCGCGACCAAAGCTCCAGCTCGCGGGGATCGTGCTGGAACACCCGGACCTCATCCGCGGCCTTCTCAAATGAAGGCGGGGCTCATCGGTCGATCCATCCCTTCTTCGAAGCCAGACGCAAGAGCCAGCGGACCGCCGGACGCCCGTAGCATTCCGCGCACGCGGCGAGTTCCTCCCGGTCCAATCCGCATTCCACATCCATCCGCATCTGCTCCATCCACCGTCCCACATCGGCCATCGAACGGAAACCCGGCTCGCGGGCGATCCGGTCGACCAGCGCCTTGGTCGGGCTGGCGATCAGGCAAGGAAGGTCCGACCCGGTGATCCGCGACACGCCGAGGGGATGCGCCTCCACCCTTGCCATCCCCCGATCCCGCTGCCTTCCTGGCATCCACGCATGTCCGCCTCCGAAGCCCTTCCCCCCGGCATCTACGAAGCCCTCCTCAGCGAGGAACTCCGCGGCCTGCTCGACGCCCAACCGGGCTGCGGCCGGTCTTCGGCAGGATTAACGACGAAAGCTCCGCCGCGCAGATCAATCAGGGTGATTCACCACGCCGCAGACGACCGAGTTCCCTGACGATGTTCTCCCGCGCCCGCTCCTCGCGACCGATGAACCACTCCGTCCGGTAAATCGGACGCTCGAGGAATCCCGCCATCACCTTCGCCCGGCCTGCGCGGAAGGCTTCGTCGCTGACGTGGGCATACTCCTGGCGGATCGCTTGGCAGTAGTCGTCGTAGGCCTCCGGGCTGGCGCTCAGGATGGCGACGTCGATGTCGACCATCAGCCGGCTGTCGGGATCGTCGGACAGGGGAAGGCGGAAATCGGTCGCATCGATCAGGCGGGTGATCGCGGTGGCGGATTGAGGGTCGAGCCAGGACGACGTGGCATCGAGGAACCAGGCGATGCTGGCGGCCTCGTTGTCGCCGCGCTTCGGGTCGTAGATGACGTCGTGAAACCAGATCGCGCCTTCGATGAGGGAGTTGTTAGAGCCGGTGGCGTCGAATTCGGCGAGGGAAGATGCGATGTGCCCGAGGTGGTGGTAGTGGCGGTGGGCTTCGCTGTAGAGTGTGCTGAGTTGGCTCCAGAGGTCGGACGCGGCGGCTTCGCTTGCGCCGTGGTGGAGGCACCAGGCGGTGAAGCGGGTTTGGAGATCTGAAGGGAGGTGATTCATCGCTTCCTTGCGCGGTCCTTGCACGGGCGGACAGGAGTGTCCGCCCTCCTTATTTTTTGCGACCCCGGCCTTTCGGGTAGCTGACCTTCTTCCGCGGTGCCGAGGCGGCGGGGGTGCCTTCCTTCAGCGAGACAATCTGATCCCGCAGATGCGCGGCGCGCTCGAACTCGAGCTTGGCGGAGGCATCCAACATCTCGCGCTCGAGTTCGGCGATGACCCGGACCTTGTCGTAGGTCTCCTCGTCCTCCGCGACCATCGAGCGGTTGAGCTTGTCTGCCGTCTCACGCTGGTTCGAGTAGAGCTGCAAGCTCTCCTGCACCGCGCGCTGGACGCCCTGCGGGGTGATGCCGTGAAGTTCATTGTGCGCCATCTGGCGGGCGCGGCGGTATTCGGTGACGTCGATCAGCTTCTGGATGGAATCGGTGACGGTGTCGCAGAACAACACGCACTGGCCGTTCAGATGCCGCGCGGCGCGGCCGGCGGTCTGGATCAGGCTGGTTTCGTTGCGGAGGAAGCCCTCCTTGTCCGCATCGAGGATGCACACCAGCGAGACTTCCGGCAGGTCGAGGCCTTCGCGCAGCAGGTTGATGCCGACGAGGATGTCAAAGGCCGCAGCGCGGAGCTGGCGGAGAATTTCCACCCGCTCGACGGTGTCGATGTCGGCGTGGATGTAGCGGACCTTCAAGCCGGTGCCTTGCAGGTATTCGGAAAGGTCCTCGGCGGTCTTTTTTGTTAGAGTCGTCACCAGCACCCGCTCGCCGCGTTCGACGCGCTGGCGGCAGAACTCGATGGTCTCGTCGATCTGGTGCTTCAGCGGGCGCAGGATCAACGTGGGATCGAGCAGGCCGGTCGGGCGGATGATCTGCTCGACCACCAGCGCCTTGCCGGGCTTCGAGGGATCGAAATCGCCGACCTCCTCCGCGCTGCCGCTCGGGACGACGTTGATCTTCTTGAGGTCGATGTGCGTGAAGCCGCGGTCGTCGCCGCGGCCCTTCACCGGGATGAAGCGCTTGTTGTCCGGCCGCGAGTTGACGATCTCGAAGGGCCCCGGCGTCGCCGAGACGTAGAGCCGTTGGTTCGTCATGTGCATGAACTCGTCGAAGCGCAGCGGGCGGTTGTCGAGGGCGCTCGGCAGGCGGAAGCCGTGGTCGACCAGCACCGTCTTCCGGCTCTTGTCGCCCTCGTACATCCCGCCGACCTGCGGGATGGTCGCGTGGCTTTCGTCCATCATGAGGAGGTAGCCCTCGGGGAAGAAGTCCAACAAGGTGTGCGGCCGCGAGCCCGGCGGCCGGCCGGTGAGATGGCGCGAATAGTTTTCGATCCCCTGGCAGAAGCCCATCTCCTGCATCATCTCGATGTCGTAGTCGGTGCGCATCCGCAGCCGCTGGGCCTCGATCAGCTTGCCCTCCTTCTCGAACTCGGTGACCCGCGCGTCGGCCTCCTTGCGAATCTCGACGATCGCTTTCTTCATCTTGTCCGCCGGCGTGACGAACTGCTTGGCCGGGAAAAAGGTGTGCTTGTCCACCTTGTCGATGACCTTGCCGGTCAGCGTGTTCACCGTGCTGATGCGGTCGATCTCGTCGCCGAAGAACTCCACCCGCACGGCGGTCTCATCGAGGTAGGCCGGATGCACCTCGACCACGTCGCCGCGCACCCGGAACTTGCCGCGGCCGAAGGCGATGTCGTTGCGTTCGAAGAGGATCGCCACCAGCGCCTGCAGGAAATCGTCGCGCCGGATCTGCTGGCCGACCCAGGCCGGGACCATCATGCCCTCGTAATCGTCGGGCGAGCCCAAGCCGTAGATGCACGACACCGAGGCAATCACCACCGTGTCCTCGCGGGTCAGCAGCGAGCCCATGGTCGACAGCCGTAGCCGCTCGATCTCGTCGTTGATGGACGAATCCTTCTCGATGTAGGTGTCGGTCCGCGGGATGTAGGCTTCCGGCTGGTAGTAATCGAAGTAGCTGACGAAGTATTCGACCGCGTTGTGCGGGAAGAAGTTCTTGAACTCCGAGTAGAGCTGCGCCGCGAGCGTCTTGTTGTGGCTCATGATCAGCGTCGGCTTGCCGATCTGCTCGATGATGTTCGCCATCGTGAAGGTCTTCCCCGAGCCCGTCACGCCGAGCAGCGTCTGGTGCATGTTCCCGGCACGGATCGACTTCACCAGCTTGGCAATCGCCTGGGCCTGGTCGCCCTCGGGGGAGTAGTCGCTGGTGAGTTGAAAAGGCATCCGCTCTGTGTGTAGTCGCGGACTCCCGCGCTGGCAAGGGAGGCGCGGCAGCGAAGTAGCGCGACTTTGCAAGTTGCGCGCTTCTGGCGGCCGGCTTCACCCGGGATGCTTCGAAGCCTCGGCGCGGGGTCGATCGCATCGGGTCGCAATTTGCAAAATCGCGCTACATCGCCTTCGGTTGCTTCGTCTTCCTTGCTACAGCATCGTCACCGCGCACACCCTCGCCATCGTGTTTTCCGCCTGCCGCCCATTGCCAATTATCGCCGTCATACTGACTGCCGTCGTTCGCGGCCTCGCGGAGGAACCCGCTACGCCCGCAGCGTCCGCGCCAGCCCATTTGGAGCTGGCGAAGAAGCTTCTTGATCCCGGCCTCGCCGACGGCTTCGACTTTCCAGCCGGCGGTCCCGAAGGCAAGGCTCCCTACATCTCCCCAACCACCCGGCGGAAATACGCCGGCTGGAAAGTCACCTTCCGGCCCGGCGAACCCGACGCCGACAGCGGCCAGCGACACACGGGCGAGGCGTGGAACGGATCCGGCGGCGGTGCCACGGATGCCGGACAGCCCGTCTTCGCTGTCGCCGCAGGAACGGTCAGGGACGTCAAAGAAACTCCCCGCGGTCCGGCGGTCACCGTTGAGCATCGCTTTGTGGAAAATGGAGCGCTGCGCACCGTCTGGTCCATCTCCTCCGGCCTCGCGGACGTGAAACTGAAAGCAGGCGATCCGGTGAAGCGCCGCCAGCAGTTAGGAACCATCGCAGACCGGGGTGCAGGAGCCACGGTGCAGTTGTATCTGGAGATCCGCACGCAGTGGCCTCCACCCGAGGAGGCAGACTCCGTTGCCGGATGTGAGTCTCCCTCGGAATTCATCCGTATGCATCGCAAACTCACCGTCCCCGCCAAGGAAAAGAGCCTCATCATCGCGTCCAAGAAGGACTATCGCCTGCTCTACTGCCGTGACGGGAAAGTCGTGGAGGACTTGCCCATGGCGCTGAGCCAGAAACCGCTCGGCGCCAAGATCGAAGACGGCGACAACCGCACGCCGGAAGGCGATTACCGCATCATCCAAAAAGCCGAGGGGCCGTTTGACGGGGAATTCGGAAAATTCCTCGGCGCTCGGTGGATGAGGATCAACTATCCCAACACGCACGATGCCCGTGCGGCGCTGGCTGCAGGCCGGATTGGCAAAAGGGAATGCGAGGCCATCATCGCCGCAAACGCCGCAGGGAAAATGCCGCCAGCGGATTCGAAACTCGGCGGCGGCGTGGGGATTCACGGCTGGGCTTCCGACTGGCCGGACGGACCGCAAAACCTGACATGGGGTTGCCTCAGCCTGCGCGAGGCGGATTTAAAAAAGCTCTACACACTCGCTGTGAAAGGCACGGTGGTAATCATCTCTCCTTGAGCCCTGCCACCCGCCGAAGAGGATGCGGCCGCGGGTGGAGTCACGTGGCTTTGCCAAGGATCAATCACGGCGGCATCAAGCCGGTTTCCCGTGCCCGACGAAGGCCCCGAAATTCGCCTTCTTGAGCTGCGCCGCGGCGGATTCGCTCATGCCGACCAGCAGGCCGTGCATCGGGCAGGGATCCCCCACCCCGCACCAGCCGGGGCCGAAGGGACAGGCGCTGGGGTCGCGGTGGCCTTCGAAGAGATCGACCACTTCGAACAGCGTGATCGTTTCCGGCGCGCGGCCGAGCCGGTAGCCGCCACCGGGACCACGGGTGCCGTGCACGAAGCCGGCCTGCGACAAGACGGTAAGCACCTTCGCCACCAGCGGCTGCGACAGGTTCCGCGACTCCGCGATATGCTGCGAGCTGAGCTGGACGCCCCCGGCATGGCTCTCCGCCAGCGCGCTCATTGCCGCCACCGCGCAGCCGCTCATCTTGCCGTAGCCAAACATGGGGCGGCAGCATCGACGGATCCGGAGGGCCGGTCGAATCAATTCCTTAATAAAGAAACTTTATTCCTTTTTTATCCTCCTTGGCGCGCTAGCTTGATCCCATGACCGCCACCACCGACATCCTCGGCCGCGACGAGATCGTCCGGCTGGTCGACCGCTTCTACGAGAAGGTCCGCGTCGACGAAACGCTCGGCTTCATCTTCGACAAGGTGGCCCAGGTCGATTGGCCCGCGCACCTGCCGAGAATGTATGACTTCTGGCAGACCGTGCTCTTCCGCGACGGCGGCTTCCGCGGCGATCCCATCGGCAAGCACGCCCGGCTGGTCCCCCTCACGAACATGGGCCGCGAGCAGTTCGACCGCTGGCTGGTCCTGTTCGAGGAAACCGTCGACGAGCTTTTCACCGGGGAAAATGCCGACCACATCAAACGCTGTGCCGCCGACATGGCGAACGTGATCCACTCGAAGATCAACGCCATCCCCGACGAGCGGTTTGATCCGATGAAGCTCACGCCGGAACAGCGGGCACGCTATGCGACCTATCGTCCCGCTTGAACGGGAGAGCGAAGCGGAGATGGTCGGAGGCAGTTCGATCCGCGAGAGCGTTCGTTGGATGGGTGGCGCGGAATGAATTGCCTCCGGCCATCTCCGCTCCGCTGCGGTTCCGCGCTCCCAGTGGCACTCTCCGCGGCTGCGGGTCGCCACGAGTCCGCAATCTAACAAGCCGCCAGCTCCGCTCCGATCTCTTCCTCGGAAAGGTAACAACCGGGGTCGCTGCCCCACAGGTCGCCGTTGGCGAAGGCGGCGCGGGTGCGGAAGCCGCCGCCGCAGAGCTTGAACCACTGGCACGCGGCGCAGCGGCCGTGCATGCGGGCCTTGCGCTCGTCCGCCGAAAGCAGGCCGACCGAGCGGATCTCGTCGAGCACCGGCGCGGAGAGTTCGTTGCCGCCTTCCCAGATCTGCGAGAAGGGCATGCGCTTGACGTTGCCGAGCTGCACGTCCTGCCAGAACTGGTCGGGGTGGACCCTGCCCTGGGTGTCGATGTTCGCGATCCCCCGCCCCGAGCTGTTCGCACCGCCGCCGTTCCAGCCTAACAGCTTACGCGCCTGCTCCAGGTTCGGGTGGTTCTCGCGCTCCATCCGGACCAGCAGGTAGGCGCCGTCGGCCGGCTGGGTGACGGTGAGCACCTCGCGGTCGATGCCTTTCGCGTGCCAGTCCTCGACCCGCGAGATCAGCGTGTCGATCGCCCCGCGCGCGGCCTCCGGCTCCAGCACCTGCATCGCGCTGCCGCGCCCGGCGGGGACGAGGTGATAGAAGCAGACGCGCTGGATCTGCTGCTCCTCGATGAAGTCGAGGATGCGCTCGATGTTCTCGACGTTGTGACGGGTCAAGGTCAGACGAAGTCCGGTCTTCTGGCCGACCTCGTGGCAGTTCTTGAAGCCGCGCACGGCAGCCTCGAAAGCACCGACCTTCCCGCGGAACTGGTCGTGGATTTCCCCGATGCCATCGAGCGAGATCCCGACGTAGGCCACGTTCGCCGCCTTCAGCAGCGCGGCCTTCTCCGGCGTGATCAGCGTGCCGTTGGTGGAAATGGTCAATTTCAGCCCCTGCTCTGTGGCAAGATCGACCAGGTCGAAGAAGCGCGGATGGATCAGCGGCTCGCCGCCGGAAAGGAGCAGCGAAGGCACCTTGTAGCCCGCGAGGTCCTTCACCACGGCCTGCATCTGTTCCCAGTTGAGCTCGCCGGGATACTTCATCGACATCGAGTCGGAGTAGCAATGGACGCAGCGCAGGTTGCAGGTGCGGGTGATGTTCCAAACGACGATCGGCCGGCGTTCGCGGGCGCTGTTCGCGGCGGCGTGGCCGTGACCGTAGCGGAGGTTGTCGGCGGGCTGGGCCTGGCCTGTCCAGAGGCGGGTGAGGTTGATCATGGGAAGAAGACGAGAAAGGGGTGCTCCGCGAAGGGATCGCGGGAAGAAGGGAAAGCATGGCGGGGCGAAACCATGACGTTGCCGGAGGAAACGCCACGTTCGGGATCAAAACCACACCGCGCGGCTCAGACACTGCGCATATCCTGCTTTTCAGAGAACCCCGAGGTCGTCGTCGTCCGCGGGAAAGGTGGGGATCACCGGCTTGAGCTCGTCCAGCCAAGGCCGGATCGCGAGCAGGTCGGGGTCTTTCTTCGCCATCGCCAGCACTTGCGCGGGATCGACTTCGATGGCTTGCAACATCAGCTCGCGGGCCTCGTCCGGGCGGTCCTGGACACAGGCGTAGCAGGCGAGATTGTAGAGAATCAGCCCGTGCCGCGGGTGGTGGCGCAGGGCCTTGCGCAGGACGGTTTCGGCCGACTCGATCGACCGCGCGCGGCGCTGCGAGTAGGCGGCCTGGATCCACCAGCCGGGATCGCCCGGCTCTTGCTCGGTCATCGGCAGGCAGATCGCCGAGGCCTCCCCCCAGTTCTTGAGGCGGAAGAGGGCGTCGACCCGCAGGTGCAGGGCGTGCGAGGAGCTCACCGACAGCTCGTCGAGCTCCGCAATCGCGTCTTCCGGCATCCCGAGTTCCAGGAAGCCCAAGGCGCGGCGGCAGGCGGCATCGAGGTCATCGGTCACGGCGGCAGCATCACAGGACGGCGGGCATTTGGCAAATGGCTTGCGAGGTGTCACGCCCAGCAACTTCCTGCCTCGACACCCGCCCTTTCTTTCCCAAAGATGCACGATCGTAGCGTCCGGACCCAAGGACATTTAACGGCACCGACCTACCGCCCCTGCCCGGTGTATGGCTCCCCAAATCCTCCGCCCGATGTATGATCCCGACGAGTCGGTAACCCGCATTCTCCAAGCCGCGAGCTCGGGCAACCGGGAAGCGGCCGAGCAACTCATCCCGCTTGTCTACGACGAGCTGCGCCGGCTCGCGCAGTGGCGGCTCGGCAAGGAATCCTCGCCGAACACCCTCCAGGCGACCGCCCTCGTCCACGAGGCCTACCTGCGCCTCTCGCCCGGGGAAAACTGTTGGGACGGTCGGGGCCACTTTTTTTCCGCCGCCGCCGAGGCCATGCGCCGCATCCTGGTCGATCGCGCACGCCGCAGGAAATCCGTGAAGCACGGCGGCGAGATGGAACGCATCACCTGGATCGAGGACGGCATCGCCGCGCCCTTGGAAGATGCGGATGAAATTCTGGCGGTGCACGAGATCCTCGACCGCTTCGCCGAACTCGAACCGCGCAAGGCCGAACTGGTCAAGCTGCGCTATTTCATCGGCATGACCATCGAGGATGCCGCGGATACCCTCGGGATCTCAGCCCCGACCGCAAAGCGCGACTGGACCTATGCCCGCGCCTGGCTGTTCCGCGAACTTCAGGCGGAGTCGCAAGGACACACCTGATCGACCAGCTCGCCTGGTGGGAAAAATAATGCGGCGGGAGTGATCCGATTCCGTGCGCCATTCCGCATGACGGGACCGAGGCGGGTTGAAACCCGCCCCCCCACCCCCATGAAATGGCATCCCCTGTTCCACGGATTCATCCGTCACCTGTATTTCAGCCGGATCACCGTCACCGGCCGGCACCACCTGCCGGCCGCGGGGCCGCTGATGGTGTTGTGCCTGCACCGCAACGGCGCGGTGGATGCCTTCGTCGACCGGGCCGCGGTCTCGGGAATGACCTTCATGGTGAAGGCAGGCCTGCGGAGCGGGCTGATGGGCAGGCTGTTCTTCGACGGGGTGGAAGTGACGCGGAGTTCCGACGGTGCCCGACCCGGCGACAACCTCGAAGCGCTCGATACCTGCGTCCGACATCTGCGCGACGGCAAGCGGCTGGGGATTTTCCCGGAGGGGACCAGCCAGCTCGGCCCGCGCCACCTGCCGTTCAAGAGCGGAGCCGCGAGGATCGCGCTGCGGTATCTGGAAGCGGGCAAGCCGCTCACCGTGGTGGCGCTGGGCCTCCACTACGAATGCCCCTGGGCCTTCCGCTCGCGGGTCGAGGTGGTGATCGGCCCGCCGCTCACGCTGCCCCCCCCGGCAGCCGCCCCGGTGAGATCAAGGAGCGCTTCACCCGCGCGCTCGAGGAAGTCGGCGTGAACGTGCCGGACGGTGAGTGGCAGGACCTCGCGCAGAAATTCGCCTACATCGCCACCCTCGGGACCGGCCGCCGCTACTTCGACGCCTTGAAATCGTTCGAGCGGCGGCTGCCGGCCGAAGCCGTGGCGGCTTTGAAGAACCTCGAGGACAAGACGCGCGGCCGCCGGGTGCTGCGCCATCAGGGCGTGCCCTTGTTCCCGCTGCGGATGCCCGCGGCCTATGTCATTCTAACAGCACTGCTGGCCATCCCCGTGATCACCGGCGCGCTGCTCAATCTCCCGCCGCTCGCGGTCGCGTATTGGGCCGGCCGGCGCTTCCCCGACGACACCAACGTGATCGCGCTGTGGCGGATCCTCACCGGCGTGCCGCTGCTGCTGCTGTGGGCCGCGGGGTGGCTGCTGACCGCCGCGGCACTCGGCTCCGGCGGAATGCTGGTCGCCTATCCCGTCCTCAGCGGACTCGCGGTGCTCGGCTGGTACCGCCTCAAGAAACTCGCCGTGGTGGCGTGGAACGGGATCCTCCATCCGGACCTTCGCGACGACGCGCTGGCCGTCCGACACGCCGTGCTCGCGGCCCTTGAAACTCCTTCCCATGAGAACTCCCTGGCCACCGCCGTTCCGACCGCATGAAGTGATCTTCGGCGGATTCCTGCTGGTGACCGCGGCGCGCCTGCTCGTGGCCGGCAACGCGGCAGGGCTGTGCCTCGCCTTCGCGGGCATGGCCGCGTCGGTCGTCGTCATGGCGAAGGCCGCGACGCGCTGGCCTTCCACGACCATGTCCCGCGTCCGCCTCGCCCTGTTCCCCGTGCTGGTGAACGTGGTCTACTGGCAGCTCGGACCGGTGGTCGCGCACCTCGGCTCTAACAACTGGGACGCCGCCCTGCTGCGCGCCGACCGCATCGTTCTAACAGACACGCCCGCCGTGCTGCTGGGCGGGTGGACGACGCCGCCGCTCACCGACTTCCTCAGCGGCTGCTACATGCTGTTCTTCCCCGGCGTGCTGGCCGCCTTCTTCATCGCCCTGCTGCGGCCGGAACCCGGGGGCGCGCGGCTCTTCGACGGGCTGATCAGCCTCTACGGGCTGGGCTTCCTCGGCTACACGCTGATCCCCGCCGCCGGACCTCACCTCGCGATGCCCGAGGCTTTTCCCGCCGCTCTAACAGGCGGCTGGCTGACCGACACCAATGCCGTGCTGGTGGCGAGCGGCAGCAACCGCGTCGACGTCTTTCCGAGCCTGCACACGGCGATCACCGTGTTCCTGATGGGCTCGCTCTGGCCGCGCCACCGCCGCGTTTTCCTCTCCTTGCTGATCCCCGCCGCCGGCCTCGGCGTGGCCACGCTCTACCTGCGCTACCACTACGCGGTCGATCTCCTGGCGGGGCTCCTCCTCGCCGCGGCCGCACTGGCCCTCAACCGCAATCCCCGACTCCCATGAACCGCATCCTCCGCTTCCATGAACCCCTCGCCGCCCAACCGGAATACACCGGCGGCAAGGGCGCCAACCTCGCGCTGCTCACCACCGGCAAATTCGATGTGCCGCAAGGCTTCATCGTGATCGCCGCGACCTACCGCGAGTGGCTCGACGGCGCGCCGTGGTGGCGGGAAGCCGTCGGCCGGCTGCCGGTGGACGACCCGTCCGCGCTGGCCACCGCCGCGGCGGGATTCCGCGAACGGTTGCGCGAGGTGCCGCTGCCGGCCGATCTTGAAGTGGAGCTGCGGAACGTGATGGCCGACTGGCCCGCTGCGACCCGCTTCGCGGTGCGCTCGTCATCGACGATGGAGGACCTCGCCCACGCCGCCTTCGCGGGGCAACACGACACCTTCCTCAACTGCCGCGATCCCGAAGCGGTCCTCGCGGCGGTGCGCGATTGCTTCATCTCGCTCTGGCACGACCGGGCGATCGCCTACCGTCACCGCCACGGTTGCGACCACTGCGCCGCGCACATGGCGGTGGTCGTGCAGGAGATGGCGGAGTGCGACGCGGCGGGCGTCGCCTTCAGCATGAACCCGGTCAGCGGCGACCTCGGCGCCGCGGTGATCGATGCCAACTACGGCCTCGGCGAATCGGTGGTCAGCGGCGCCTGCGAGGTGGATCATTGGGAGGTCGAGAAAGCGACCGGCGCGGTGGTCTCCTCGACGATCGCCCGCAAGACCGTGCGCACCGTTTCGTCAAGGAACGGCGGCATCGAGGACCAGGCGATCGATGAAGCGCAAGTTGACACGGCGGTGCTCTCCGCGGAACAACTCGCCGCGGTCACCGGCCTGCTGCTGCGCGTCGAATCGTGGTTCCGCTTTCCGCAGGACATCGAGTGGGGCTTCACCGGCGAACGGCTGGTGCTGCTCCAATCGCGGCCGATCACCACCATCCCGCCGCGCTGGACCCGCGACGAATCCGCCGAGCGCTTTCCCAATGTCATCACCCCGTTGACCTGGGATTTCGTCAACCGCGGCTTCCACCGGTCGATGGACCATTCGTTCCGCCTGATGAACTTCCCGCCCTTTTCCGGCGAGTGGTTCGGCAAGCACGGCCACTACATCTACGGCAACCAGAACGCGGTCGACATCTACGCCCGCCGCTTCCCCTTCGCGCTGACCTCGCTGGCCGACCTGCCGGCCTTGATCCCGCAACTCCGCGAGCAGTACCGCTGGGTCCAGGAGCTGCCGGTCCATTGGGCACGCGACCTCGACTACTACCTGATCCGCCTCGGCGAGTTCATGGCGGAACCGGTCGAACACAAGTCGATCGCCGGCCTCTGGCATTTCGTCCAGGAGATCAACGCCCACGGCACCCAGTATTTCCTGCCGAACATCGCGATCTCGGTCACCCAGGGGATCCTCTACAAGCTGCTGCATTTCCTGCTGCGCGAGTTGTTCGGTCCGGACGAGATCGCGCCGCTGATGGACGGGCTGCTGGCCTTCTGCGAGACCAAGACCGGCACCATCAACAAGGAGCTCTACGAACTCGCCGAGATCGTGCGGCGCGACCCGCTGTTAGAAAAGCGGCTGCACGATGAAGCAGGCAGCCGCGCGCTGTGGGAAAGCGGCGTGCTCGCCCGGGAACACGGCGCGTTCCACCAGCGCTTCCTCCTGATGATGCGCGACCACGGCCACCGCGAGATCGACTTCGATCCCTACCAACCGCTGTGGGCCGAGGTGCCGTGGGTGGCGCTCGACCAGGTGAGGCTGATCCTCGACGCGCCCGGCGACCTCACCCCGTCGCAACGCGAGCGCGAGCTCAAGATCCGCTCGCAGGCGGCGGAGTTCTCGCTGTTCCAGCGGCTGCCGGCGGAGCTGCATTTTTTCATGCACGAGATCATCCGCCTCGCCCGGGTCTACACCACCCTCGACGACCTCGAGCACTACCAGACGACCCGTCTCGCGATGCCGCTGCGCAAGGGTCTGCGGACCCTCGGCCAGCGCCTGGTCGAGCGCGGGATCCTCGCCGAACCGATGGACATTTTCTTCGCCCGCGAGGCGGAGATCGAAGCCGCCATCGCCACTGACAGCCCGGCGAAGTGGCAGGCCTTCGCCGCCAATGTCGCCCGCGAGAAGCAATCGTGGGAAGCCGCCCGGGCGAGACCTCCCGGCTGGGTCCCGGACGCCCCGGACCTTGAGCATGCCCCGCTCGAGGCGGGCACCGAAATGGCCGGACTCCCCGGCAGCCCGGGCGTGGCCGAAGGCGAGGTCTACATCGTCTCGGGCCCGCAGGACTTCGCCGGCTTCCCCCGCGGCGGCATCCTCGTCGCCCGCACCACGAACCCCGCGTGGACCCCGCTGTTCTACGCCGCGCGCGCCTTGATCACCGAGAGCGGCGGACCGCTGTCGCACGGTGCGGTGACGGCCCGTGAGATGGGCATTCCCGCGGTCATGTCAGTGCGTGAATGCCTTTCCCGACTGACCAACGGCTGCCGGGTGCGGGTCGACGGCTCGCGCGGCAAGATCGTGCTGATCGACGAGGCGGGAAAGGACGCCCCGCCGGATCACTTCTTGATCAATCCGATCGCCGCATCGGCGAAGCGCTTGCCGAGGGTGACGTATCCGTCCTTGGTGTAATGAAGGTCGTTTTTCAAAGAGCCGTCCTTGCCGGGCTTGTCGTTGAGATCATCCGTATCCACCCAGGCGCCGCGCGGCGACGCCCCGGCCACCTCGACCTGTACCTCGCGGACTTTGGTCCAGTCCTTGTAGACCTTGTTCTTCATGTCGAAGTCGCTGAGCCGGCCGATCACGAGGTTGATGTCCTCGCGCTTGAGGTCCTTGGAAAGCTGTTCGACCAGCCCGTTCAGGCTTTTCGCATAAACGCCGCCATGCCCTTGCCTGGCATCCGCCTCGCCCTGCATCCAGACGAAGGTCACGGTGTCCACCTTGCGCTCACCGCTTGCCTTGCGGACCTCGGCGATCAGCTTTTCATAAAGGTCCCCGTTGTTCTCCGGCTTGGGTCCGTCGGCGGGCTTCCATTCCTTGAACCAGCGCCGGATCGGCTGGCCGCCCTGGGCCAACTTCACCACGATCACGTTCTCCTTTCCGAACTCCTTCTCCACGGTCGGGGTGAACGACAACTCCGGCCGCAGGCCCGCCATGTTCGATTGGCCGGAAAGGATGAAGAGGTGGACGTCGGCGCGGGCGGTCGCGAGGAGCAAAGTCGTGAGAAGAATAAGAGCTTTCATTATCGGATGCTGGGTCGGGGCGTTGTATACGCTGCCTGGAGGCGGGTCTTCCCGGCGATTTCCTGATCCCATTTTCCCGCGAACCGGTGCAGGCTCCCCGATGAAGGTTCCATAAATCCGGAACTCCCAGCACCATGACCGAATCCTCCTCCCTGGAACTCCTCCTCTCGCGCGCCCTCGAGTTCGAGGATGCGACGGAACGCTCGGGCTTCCTCGACCTCGCCTGCGCGGGTGACGGCGAACTGCGGCGCGAGGTCGAGTCGCTGGTCGCGGCGCACCTCGCGGCGGACTCTTTCCTCCAACCGCGGCTGGTGCCGGACCGCGAACCGCCGGCGGAGAATCCCGGCGACCGGATCGGCCGCTACAAGCTGTGCGAGATGATCGGCGAGGGCGGCTTCGGCCGCGTGTGGATGGCCGAACAGCAGGAACCGGTGCGCCGGATGGTCGCGCTGAAAATCGTCAAGCTGGGCATGGACACCCGCGAGGTGCTGGCCCGCTTCAAGGTGGAACGGCAGGCGCTTGCCTTGATGGACCACCCGCACATCGCCCGGGTTTACGACGGTGGCGCGACCGACAGCGGGCGGCCGTTCTTCGTGATGGAGCTGGTGAAGGGAACGCCGGTCACCAGGTACTGCGCCGACCACCGGCTCGGGGTCCGGCAGCGGCTGGAACTGTTTCTCGACGTCGTCGCCGCGGTCCAGCACGCCCACCAGAAAGGCGTGATCCACCGCGACCTCAAGCCGTCCAACATCATGGTCAGCACCCAGGACGGCCGGCCGGTGGTCAAGGTGATCGACTTCGGCATCGCCAAGGCGGTGTCGATGGAATCGACCGGCACCACTGTCATGACCGCCTTCGGCCGGATGATCGGCACACCGGAATACATGAGCCCGGAACAGGCGGAGCTCAACGTGCTGGATGTCGACACCCGCAGCGACATCTATTCGCTCGGGGTGGTGCTCTACGAGTTGCTGACCGGCGCCACCCCGCTCGATCCATCGGTCCTGCGCAAGGCCGGCTTCACCGAAATGCAGCGGATGATCCGGGAGGACAAGCCGCTCAAGCCGAGCGCACGGATCGCCCAAAGCCGGCAGCAGGACGGCGCGGTCGCCGGCGACGGCATGATCGGCCGCGAGATGGACTGGGTGGTGATGCAGGCGCTCGAGAAAGACCGCTCCCGCCGCTACCAGACGGCCAACGGCCTGGGCATGGACGTCCGCCGCATCCTCGACGACGAACCGGTGTCGGCTTCGCCGCCTTCGGCCACTTACCGCGTCGCCAAGTTCGCCAAGCGGCATCGCGCCGCCGCGGTGTGGACGATCGTTTTCATGGGGTTCGTGCTGGTCGCGGCGATCGGCATGACGGCGCTGTATTTCGACGCGAAGGGGAAGGCCTCCCTCGCCCGCGAGCAGACCCTCGCGGCCGAGATCGAACGGACGAAAGCGGTCGACGCGGAGAACCTCGCGCAAAGCCGGACCTGGGAAGCGCGGGTTTCCCAAGCGGCGGCCTTGCGCTGGAGCGGCAAACCCCAACGGCGCTTCCAGGCTTTCGACGCCATCCGGGAAGCCGCCGCGATGACCAGCGAGCGGGAGGTTCCCGGCAACATGAAGCGGCTGCGGGAGTCGACCATCGCCAACCTCTCGATCGCCGACATGCGGCCGGTCGATTCCTGGAAGGGCAACCCGGGCTACGGCGACATCGTGGCGGCGAACTCCGCGCTGACCCGCTACGCCAACACCTTTCCCGACGGGCGGATCGCCATCCACCGCTACCCGGACCACGGCATCCAGCGGGAAATCCCCGGCGACGGCCGGCCGGTCAAGTGGGTGCTCCGCTTCAGCCCGGACGGCAGCCGGTTGGCCGCCGCCTACTTGGCGGGGGACGGAACAGGTTGGACGATGAAGCTCTGGAATGCCGGGGGCAATGAAGCGCCGGTCGATCTGGGTCCGGGGATCCACAAGGCCTTCGCGTTCTTTCCCGACGGTCGGCAGTGCGTGGTCGGGCGTCCGGACGGAGGCCTCGCCGTCATCGACGTCGCCACCGGAAACCCGCTGCGGACCCTGTCTCTAACAGGCGTGCCGCATTCGCTAGCGGTCAGCCGCCAGGGCAGGTGGATCGCGGCCAGCATCGCGGCCGGCGAAACGAGCCCGGCAAGGTTGGAAATCCTCAACGCGGAGAGCGGCGACTCGGTCGCGACGCTCGACTGCCCGGCGCTGCCGGTGGACTGGAGCCCGACCGATGATTCGCTGGCGGCGGGCGGTGCGGACCACCGGCTGCGGGTCTGGCATGACCACGATTGGGCATCCCCGCCGCTCGAACTCGATGGCCACAACGGCGTGCTTGATTCCGTGGCGTGGAGCCCCGACGGCCGGCTTCTCGCGTCCCAGGCGTGGGATGGCACCATGCGGCTGTGGGATCCGTTCCAAGGCACCGCGCTCAGCTGGCACCCGGGACGCGGCAGCCATCTCGGTTTTTCGGCGGACGGCACCCGGCTCGGACTGGTCCGTGAAGGGGAAACGGTCACAGTAATGGAGGTCGAGCCCGGCGACGTCTGCTACCGCGGCCGCAAGCATTCCGGCAGCGTCGGCGTCTTCGACGGGGCTTGGAACCCGGGCGGCACCCTGCTCGCGACCACCGGCGACGACGGCGTCCGGCTGTGGAACCGCGAAGGCCGGCATATCGGATTCCTTGCCGTGCCCAAGGCCCGCGGTGTCGCGTTCGCGGATGATTCGCTGATCGTGGCCTCCGTCGCGGGGCTCCACCGCTGGCGGATCCGCGAAGCGGCGGAGGCGGACGGACTCGCGATGGCGCTCCACGCTCCCGAACCGCTCGGCGCCTTCCGCTCCTGCGAGCAGATCGCCCTGCCCACCGGCCGGGATCTGCCGCCGGAGGTGAAGGACCTGCTGGTGGTCGCCGGTCGCAGCGCCGCCGGGAACGACGAGCCCGCGATCTGGCTGTTAGATCGGAAAGGCGCCGTCCCGCCGCGGCGGCTCGAGGCGCCGGCCGGTGTCGCCAACTGCGCGGTCAGCGCCGACGGCGAATGGATCGCCGCCGGCACCTCGAAGGGAAACGGCGTGCGCGTCTGGCAAACCCGCGACCCGTCTGCCCCGGTCGACCTGCCGATCCACGGGCACGCCCGGGTCGCCTTCTCGCTCGACGGAAGATGGCTGGTGACCGGCGACACCGAGGCCTACCGCTTCTGGAAAATCGGCTCGTGGGAACTGGACCGCAAGATCCCGAGCCAGATGGGCGAGTTCAACGGCGTGATGTCCTTCAGCCCGCGGATGACCGTGCTCATCATCGCGTGCCGCCGGGCCGAATTGAAGGTGCTCAATTCCCTAACGCTGGAAGAACTCGCAAGTCCCGATTTCGACCGCGAGTCGCCGCTGTGTTTCGATCCCTCCGGCATGATGATGGTCACCACCGGTCCCTCGGGCGGCGTGTTCTTCTGGAAGCTCGACACCATCCGCTCCCGCTTGAACGACCTCGGGCTCGATTGGGACTGGAAAGATTTTCCCCGTCTCGAACTACCGGTCGTGCAGCGGATCGCGCTGCCCGATGCCGGCTTCTGAAACTGCCACCGGCCCGGATCTTGCGATCCGGGCCGGTGACATCCTGGGAGGGAAGGATTGTCCGTTCTAGCGCGCCTGGAGTCCGGCCTGGCGGCGGGCCGGGGAGGTGACGAACCAGCCCGGCCGGCGGACTCGCGCGAACTCCGCGCGGAGCTGCTCGTGCACCTCATCCGCCACGGCTTCATGGGCGGCCGTCGTCGGATGGACGCCGTCCCAGAACAGATACTGGTCCGGATCGGCCGCGGGCAATCCCTGGAGCGCCTGCTGGGTCACGTTGGTGAAGCCGTAGCTGGCAGGGTTGGCGACCATGTCGTTGATCAGCGCGAAGGCGTCGACCCGCACGATATGGAGCCGCCGGTCGTCTTCTAACAGGTCGATTTGTTCCGCGAGCAGGTCGTTGTAGGAAGCGCACAGATAGCTGAGCAATCCGCTGACCGACGGCCCGAAGCCGAGTGCCGTCGGGGTCTTCCCGAGGTCGGGCAGATTGATCACGACAAAGTAGCGAGCCCCCGCTGCCGACAGGTCGGCGATGCCGCCGATGGTGTTGGCGACGCCTTGCCCGATCATCGGAGTCGGGTCGGAACTGCCGCTGCCGAGCCACGCGAAGAAATCGTTCGCGCCAACCCAGATCGTGTAGAGCGCGCGCGGATCGACCTTCTTGCGGCCGTTCCACGCGAGCACCCCGTCGACCTGCTGCTCAAAGCCCGGCAGGATGAACGAAGGCGGGATGCTGTTGTAGTTCAGGCTGCCGGTGAGCGATCCGCCGAGCGCGAACTGGCGGTCCGGATCAAGTTCCATGTCCAGCTTGCCGGCGAGGTATTCATTCCAGACCGGCCCGTTGCAGAAGCGGCCGTCGAAATACGGCGCCGGCGGATAGGTGCCGCCGCTGGCTTCGTAGAAATTCCCGGTATCCGACAGGCTGTCGCCGAGGCTGACAACCGCGGAGAAGGGATCGGATTCCCGCGCGGTCACGGCGGCGGTGGTGAACGCGAACGCGATAGCTCCAGCCAGACCGCGCGAGCCGGTCCGGAGGAAAGAGTTGAATGCAATCATGGTTTCGTGGGGTTGGGGTTGTGCGAAGCTCGCCGGGCAACCGGTGCCATCCGGAATCAGTGACCTTGGCGAGCTTCTCCCTCTGCCATGCGCAAGAACCCCAAAAACCGGATCACGGGGCAGATGAGAATTGTGGGGGAAACTCAAATCGGATGACCATCGACGACCTTCAGCTCAAGGGTCGATTCTCAACTCGCCGCTCTAACACCGGCTGGAAATCGCTGCTCCCGCGCCGAGAATCTGAAATCCAGATGATCCCTTCTTGCGCCCCATTTCGCATTCATGGGAGTCCTCACGATTACCCGTCGGAGGCGACCGATCATGAAACCAGAATCCCCCACGGCAGTCTTCGGACAGGACCCGCTTGGCATCCAGAGTCTCGTTGCTCCCGCCCGGCACCACGGGAAACTCGCGCTCCTTGCCGCCACCTTCATTGCCTGCCTTTCCTCCTGCGCCTCCACCACCCATGACCCGCCTCCTCCTGGCCAGGCCCTGATCGATGCCACTCCGGACCTCGACCGCCGCGACCGCATCGATGGCATCCAAATCGTCTCGGTGAACGGCATCCCGAAACATGGAACCCAGACCGCACTGACTCCGGGACGGAACACGGTGCGGGTCGGCTTCCGCTGGCCCCAGGGTGGAAGTCAGGAAGTCGATCTGGTCTTCCACGCAGTCGCAGGGAGCCGGTACATCATTCAATACGACGTCTTCCCCCCGTATGCGAACCGGATGGACGAGTCGACGGACCTCGAGCACCGGGCAGGAGACGTCGCCGGACTCGCCCAGGGATCGGGCGAGGCGATGTTGCTGTTCGGGCCGCCCGCCCTCGTCTTGTGGGGAGCAGGCTACTTGAAGCGCGGTGCCAACGAAGCCGCGGAGCACCGGAAGCCGGCGCATTACATCGATCTGATGGTCGTCTGCCGCCAGAACGCCGAAGGCATCGTCCGCCGCGTGAGGGCCTATCCGGACGGACGGGTCGATGCCGCCCCGTGGGCTGCCGATGCTCAGATGAAGGCACCGTGGTGAAGTTTCTTCAGCCCGGTCCACGAACACCGCCGGACCGCGAGTAGGGTTAGACCCCATGGCGATCCTAACCGACGCAGGCGACGCTGTCTTCACGCTCACGCAGCGGCCAGTCATCCACCGCCGACCGGGCGGGGAACTGGACCTCCAACCTGAAACATCATGAAACACAAGAACCTAATCCTGCTTTCGCCCTTGGCCCTGCTCTTGATCGGCTGCGATGCCAAGAAAAGCGCCATCGACAACGACACCGAGGCAAAGAAGGAAATGATCGATGATCGCAAGGACGCGGTGGACTCCGCGGCCAAGAACGCCAAGGAGCAGACCGAAACAAACGCGGAGATCGACAAGTCGAGAATCGAGGCCAACCGGGACTCGATGAAGGCCCAGCTCGATGCTGACAAGAAGAAGGCCGACGCGAAAGCCGACTTGGAAAAGGCCAAGGTCGATGCCAACGAGCCGTAAATTTGACGGGGCCACCCCATGAGGCCCGGCGAAGGACGCGCGGCGGAGATCCCCCTCGGATCCCCGCCACGCGTCTTTTTTTTGATTCCGCCGGGAGTGGCAAGCGGCCCCGCCGATGAGCCATCCGGAAAATCCGGGCAGGCCGAAACCCGCCGCTCCTCGCCGCGGTGTTTTCCAGCGCATTCCGCGGGCGCAACTGGTTCATTGACACGGTGTTCGTCACCGCTAGCCTCCCGCGTCCGCGCCCGGGAGCATGGTTCTTTCCGGTTTCCCCGAGCGCCTTTCCACACAGCTAACCCGATCCACGAACTACCGATGGCTACCGTGAAAAAGTCCGCGAAAAAAGCGGCCAAGAAAGCGCCCTCTTCCAAGGGCACCAAATACGTTTACACCTGGGGCAACGGCAAAGCCGACGGCAACGGGTCGATGAAGCCTCTCCTCGGCGGCAAAGGCGCCAACCTCGCGGAAATGACCCGCATCGGCCTGCCGGTGCCTCCGGGATTCACCATCACCACCGAAGTCTGCACCCACTTCTACGCCAACAAGAAGACGTATCCGTCCTCGCTGCAGGGCCAGATGGAAGCCGGCGTGAAGAACATGGAGAAGATCATGGGCTGCAAGTTCGGCGACGCCAAGGGCATGCCGCTGCTCGTCGCCGTGCGCTCCGGCGCCCGCGACTCGATGCCCGGCATGATGGACACCATCCTCAACCTCGGCCTCAACGACGAGACCGTGAAGGCGCTCGCCGCCGCGACCAAGAACGAGCGCTTCGCCTGGGACTGCTACCGCCGCTTCGTCCAGATGTACGGCGACGTCGTGCTCGGCGTGCAGAAGACCGAAGGTGAAGACCACGAGCCTTTCGAAGTCGTCATCGAAGAATTCAAGCACGAGAAGTACGGCAAGGACCTCGTCGATTCCGAGCTGACCGCCCAGGACCAGATGGAACTGGTGAAGCGCTTCAAGGCGCTGGTGAAGAACCGCACCGGCCACGGCTTCCCCGCCGATCCGTGGGAGCAGCTCCGCGGTGCCGCCGGCGCCGTGTTCAGCTCCTGGATGAACGACCGCGCGATCGTTTACCGCCGCAAGTACAACATCCCCGCCGAATGGGGCACCGCCGTCAACGTGCAGGCCATGGTTTACGGCAACACCGGCAAGACCTCCGGTTCCGGCGTCGCCTTCACCCGCAACCCGGCCAACGGCGTCAACGAATTCTACGGTGAGTTCCTCATCAACGCGCAGGGCGAGGATGTCGTCGCCGGCGTCCGCACTCCCGAGCCCGTCGCCGATCTGAAGAAGCAGATGCCGAAGAGCTACGCCGAGCTGATGAAGGTCCGCCAGATCCTCGAGAAGCACTTCAAGGACGTGCAGGACGTCGAGTTCACCATCCAGGAAGGCAAGCTGTTCATGCTGCAGACCCGCAACGGCAAGCGCACCGCCGCCGCCGCGCTCAAGTTCTCGATGGACATGGTCAAGGAAGGCCTCATCGACTGGAAGACCGCCGTGCTCCGCAACCCGGCCGACCAGCTCGACCAGCTCCTCGCCCCGATCTTCGACCTCGCCGATGTCAAGAAGGCCAAGGAACTCGCCAAGGGTCTCCCCGCCGGTCCCGGTGCCGCTTCCGGCAAGATCTACCTCAACGCCGACCGCGCCGCCGCGGCCGAAGCCCGCGGTGAGAAGGTGCTGCTGGTCCGCAACGAGACTTCCCCGGAAGACCTTCGCGGCATGATCGCCGCCGAAGGCATCCTCACCGCCAAGGGCGGTGTCTCCTCGCACGCCGCCCTCGTCGCCCGCCAGATGGGCAAGGTCTGCGTCTGCGGCGCCGCCGCGGTGGAGATCGACTACGACAAGCTCACGGTGAAAGCCGCCGGCGAGACCTTCAAGGAAGGCGACTACATGTCGATCGACGGCACCTCCGGCACCGTCTACGGCGGCGAGCTGAAGACCGCTCCTTCGGAAATCATCACCGGCATCGTCAGCGGCGACAAGGCCGCCAAGAAGACCGAGAAGTTCAAAGCCTTCCTCCAGCTCATGGAGTGGTGCTCGCAGGCGACCAAGCTGGCCGTCCGCACCAACGCCGACACCCCGGAGCAGACCCGCATCGCCATGGCCTTCGGTGCCACCGGCATCGGCCTGACCCGTACCGAGCACATGTTCTTCGAAGGCGACCGCATCGACGCGATGCGCGAGATGATCCTCGCCACCACCGTCGAAGCCCGCAAGGCCGCCCTGGCCAAGCTGCTGCCTTACCAGCGCGAGGACTTCACCGGCATCTTCAAGGAGCTCAAGGGCTTCCCCGCCACCATCCGCCTGCTCGACCCGCCGCTTCACGAGTTCCTGCCCCACACCAAGGAGCAGCAGCTTGACCTGGCGAAGAAGATCGGCGTCAAGGTGGAGACCATCATCCAGCGCGTGGCCGACCTCCACGAGTTCAACCCGATGCTCGGTCACCGCGGCTGCCGCCTCGGCATCGCCTATCCGGAAATCACCGAGATGCAGGCCCGCGCCGTCTTCGAAGCCGCCGCGGACGTGGCGAAGAAGAAGATCGCCGTGAAGCCCGAGGTGATGATCCCGCTGGTCGGCTTCGCCAAGGAGTTCGACCTCCAGGCCGCGATCGTCCACCGCGTCGCCAAGGAAGTCATGGCCGAGAAGAAGGTCACCTTCGAATACCAGGTCGGCACCATGATCGAAGTCCCGCGCGGTGCCCTCACCGCCGACGAAATCGCCAAGGGCGCCGAGTTCTTCAGCTTCGGCACCAACGACCTCACCCAGACCGCGCTCGGCATCAGCCGCGACGACATGGGCGCGTTCCTCATGCCCTACATCGAGAGCGAAGTGTTCGCCAAGAACCCCTTCGCCACCCTCGATGTGACCGGCGTCGGCCAGCTCATGCAGACCGCCGTCACCAAGGGCCGCAGCACCCGCCCGAAAATCAAGCTCGGCATCTGCGGCGAGCACGGCGGTGATCCGGACTCGGTGAAGTTCTGCCACAAGCTCGGCCTGAACTACGTGTCCTGCTCGCCTTACCGCGTCCCCGTCGCCCGCCTCGCCGCCGCCCAGGCCGCGATCGAGGAAGGCAAGGCCGCCCCGGCTGCGAAGCCTGTCGCGAAGAAGGCTGCGAAGAAAGCCGCAGCCAAGAAGGCTCCTGCCAAAAAGGCCGCCAAGAAGAAGTAAGCCGACTGGCTGACTTCCGATGATTCCAAAGCCGCCCCGGGAAACCGGTGCGGCTTTTTCCTTTCACCACGGAGCCCGGTATTGAACCTGGCCGGTCACTTACTATCCTGGGGACATGGCTCCAAGTTGAAGCTTTCTCGTCGCCCCCCCCCAAGCCAATGCCCCGTTCCTCCAAAGCCATTCTCCACGAGCGCCGGATCCACCTCGACGCCGACCGTTGGCCCGCGGCGACGGGCTGGGTGATCGCCGGACTTTTTGTCGGGGGGATGATCGCCACGGTTCGCCTCGCGACCGGCAATTGGGCCGGCACCGCGGCGGTCGTCGGGGTTCTGGTGGCAATCGGCTGGATCAGCTCGCTCAAAGCAGCCCGCCGTAAACAGACCCTCGCCCGCGAACGCAAGGAAGAGTCGATCTGCGGCTTCGCCCACGCCTTCGACCGCCCCACCAGCGACCCGGTCATCCTGCGGGCGGTCTATGAAACGGTCCAAGCACGGATGGGACCGCCGGTGGTGCCCATTCGCGCCGCCGACCGCTTCCTCGACGACCTCGATCTCGACGGCGACGACCTCGATGATATCTACGGCGAGGCGGCGCTGCTGGCCGGTCGATCCACGGCGGATGCGGAAAAGAACCCGGTGTGGGGCGGCGTGAAAACCGTCGGGGACCTGGTGACCTTTCTCCACCATCAGGCCCGGCTGGAGTAAGGGGCGTTTCCGCCACGGCTTGCCGGCATCCGGGGTTGCAATCGACTCACCGGCGATTACCGGTCCGACCGTGTGAGTGTCGCGATCCCGCCGCTCGGTCCGTCGGGTTTTGCCCGGCCGACGCCAGGCGCATAGCCACGGCCTGACGGCCTTGATCCAGCCGCGGCCCGGCGACCTGCGCCCCCGGTGATTCAAAGCAAGGGGAACCTGCCAAGAAAAACCGTTCGTTTTCCGCGGTGATATGGTATCGGGATTCTCGTAATGAGCGAGAATCGTTTGGCCATCGGCATTGATTTCGGAGCGACCACCATCAAGAGCGGAGTGGTCTTCCAAGGGCATGTCATCGACCGCGCGCCGCCGCTTGCGACCCGGGAATTCGATGCCCCGGCCAGCTTGATCGACGCGATGGTCCGCACCGTGGCTGAATTGCTGGAGAAGCACCCCGGGGTGGCCGGGCTCGGCGTCGGCATGCCGGGCTTCGTCGACTTCGCCAAGGGCCTGGTCCACGGTCTGACCAATGTCCCGAACTGGCAGTCGATTCCGCTCCGCAAGATCCTCGAGGAAGAAACCGGGCTGCCCTCCGTCATCGACAACCGGGCGAACTGCATGGCCATCGCGGAATGGCGGCTCGGCGCGGCTCGGGGGTTCCGGGACGTCGTGTTCATCAATCTCGAAACCGGGGTCGGCGGCGCGCTGATCGCCAACGGGACGATGATCCGTGGATCGCGCTTTCTGGCGGGCGAGGTCGGCCAGACCTCGATCGACTGGCGCGGACGGCCGGGCGAGTTCGGGAATTGCGGGGCCTTGGAGCAATACCTCGGCACCGAGGAACTCGCGGCGGACGCCCGCGAAGCCTATGCCGCCGCGGGCATCCAGAAGTCGGCCGCCGAGTGCTCCCTCGGCGCGATGATCACGGCCGCCCACCACGGCGATCCGGTGGCAACCGCGCGTTGGCAGGAAATCGCGGCGATGCTCGCCAGCGCCCTGGGCAATAGCTGCTGGCTCCTGAACCCGGAAGTCGTGGTGATCGGCGGCAGCATCACGCGGGCCGGCGAGCTTTTGTTCGACCCCCTCCGGAAGTCATTGTTTGCCGGCCTGTCGCATCCGTTCACCGATCACCTGATGGTCGTTCCCGCGGCCTTCGGCCACGACGCGGGAAAGATCGGCGCCGCCGCCCTCGCCCTGGAAGAGGAACACAATCCGGGGCGCGGCCGCCATTAGACCCGGCGAAGAATCGCCACCCTTGATTTTCCAGCGCGAGCCGCCAGCGTCCGCGCCATGCACCGCCAGCCGCTCCTTGACCAACTCGCCGACTACGCCGCGAAGCACCCGGACGAGACGGAAACCGTCGGCCGCTTCATCGACTTCGTCCGCACTGAAGGCGACTGCTTCGAGCGCTCGCTGGCGGTTGGCCACGTCACCGGCTCGGCGTGGATCGTGAATGCCGACGGCAGCCAGGTCCTGCTCACCCACCACCGCAAGCTCGACCGCTGGCTCCAGCTCGGCGGCCATGCCGACGGCGATCCCGACATGTTCGCGGTGGCCTTGAAGGAGGCCCGCGAGGAGTCCGGACTGAGCGACTTCGCGGCGGTGATCGAAGGCATCTTCGACCTCGACATCCACCCGATCCCCGCGCGGAAAAGCGACCCGGAGCACCTGCACTACGACGTCCGCTACCTGTTCCGCGCGACCGGTGCCACCGACTACGTCGTCAGCGACGAGTCGCACGACCTGCGCTGGGTGCCGCTCGACGAGGTGACGACGCTCACCACCGAGGACTCGATGACCCGGATGGTGCGGAAAACCCCGGGCTTGTGATCCTCCGCACTGCGGGAGATAAGCTCACCCCGATGAAAATCGATTTCGGGGACGTCTTCGCCAGCGGCATCGGCTGGCTGCTCAAGCAGCTCTTCCTCTTCACCGCCTCGATCTGGCTCGGCTGCTCGATGGGCGGGGCGGCCCTGATCGCCGGGCAGTTGTCCGGCGGGCGAAGCGCCGATTTCGAAGTGCTTCTCGCCAGCCCGGTCCTGCTCCTCACCCTCTGGCTGATCCCCAACCTGCTCTTCCTCGGCGCGGCGATCTATTGGTTCATCCGCGCCGAAACCTCCACCCCTCGCGCCTGCGGGATCCTCGCCGCCGTGGAAGCGCTCATCGCCGTGGCCGGATGGGTCAAAGTGTTCGATGGCGAATGGCTGCCCATCACCGTCGCTTGGACCACCTGCGTCGTGCTGATCGTCATGATGGGCACCGGCATCTGGTTCTTCCGCCAATGGCAGATCAACCGCTGGGCCGGCGAGATCGCCGCGCTGAAAGCCGAGAACGCGATGCGCCGCGCGGAACTGGAGCGGGAATTCGGAACGAAGAGCGCCGGGGCGGACGAGTTGGGCTTTGATTGACCCAGGGCCGTTCTCATCCCGACACGAAAAAGCGGCGTGACCCGGAGGCCACGCCGCTTTGCAAGTTGGTTCCTCAGTGGGAGGCGTTCAAGCTGACGGGCTTGTAACCACCTCTAGCCTTGAAGTAGAGGATAAGAGCGATGTAGCAAGCGAGCATGAACATCGGGAAGATCGCAATTTTTGAGAGTGCACCTTGGTTGGCGCTCTTCCGGGCTTCGGTGATCTTGTCCGCTGCTTCCTTGTCGGTCTTGGCGAGCTCCGCAACCTTGTCAGCATCGACCGCTTTGTAGGAACCGAGGACGTATTTCCCGTCCTTGGCGACCTTCGCGTAGGCCTCGGCAGAAACTTTCTGCTCAATGGCAGTTTGAGCCGTTTTCTCCGTGATGGCACCGATGACAGGTCCACCCACGATACCCACCGCGAGCATGCCGATCCCGCCAATGGCATTCAAAGTGAGAGCCCCGCCTTTCGGGGTCTGCTCGGAAACCACGCCGAGGGTCGTCGGCCAGAAGAAGGTCTTGCCGAAACCATAAATCGTGGCGGCGATGAAGATCGTGGCGATGCCGGATGCCTTCGACAGGAAGATCAAACCCACGGTGGCGAGGATGGCGGAGACGGCGAGAAGGCCGAGCGGCGAGATACGGCTGATGATCGATCCGGCGAAGAAGCGAAGCACCATCATGATCGCAGAAGTGTAGATCAGAACCCACAGGCCGCTGGCCCCGATTTCCTTCATCCGTTCCTCCATGATGCCAGTGATCGCCCCGTCCGTCCCGAGTTCGGTCGTTGCAAGCGGGATCATGATCAAGCAGAGGACAAACAAAATGCCACGACCAAGGGACCGGGAGTAGGCTCCGAATGCCGCGACGGCGACGGCGAAGACCGCCCATTTGACAACAGCGCTCCACGCAAACACTTCAGCGAGCTGTGCAGTGATGAGATAGCTGGCGATGGCCGCGCCGAGGATGCCGAACTCAGCCAGCATCTCGCGGTAGGTCGTGCCGGAAGCGACGCGCTCGTTGACCGGGAAGACGGCCTTGGCGAGCATGATGACGTAAATAACAGCGGGAATCGCGATCACATAAACCAGGACGCGCCAGTCAGTGTGGGCTTTCTCACCAAGAGCGAGCGTGATGAGTCCCCCGATCACAAGGCCACCGGGCCAACCCGCGTGCAAGATGTTCAGCCACTTGGTCTTGTCGCGATGGAAAATGGTGGCCACCACTGGATTGATGTAGGCTTCCACGGTGCCGTTACCCAAACCGAGGATGATCGAGCCGAAGTAGAGTAGGTTGTAGGCCTGTTCCTTGGCCGTCGGATCGGCGGTGATCACCCCGTGAGCCCGGAGCGCAAGAGCGGCGTAAAGCGCGTAGCAGACGAACGAGAACCACATCGCGGTCTTGTAGCCGATGCGGTCGATGATCAGCGAGAAGACGATGATCGAGATCGCGAAAGGCCAGATCCCGGCACCGAACAATTTCTGGGCTTGAACGCCATCCAAGCCGAAGGCCGCAGGCCACAAGGTCGGATCGTTCACCAGGAATGCCCGAGTGATGAACGCGAACGCCGTGGTGATCAGCGCGATGAAACAGCCCCAGAACAGGGCCATGTTTGGTTTGTCAGTGTCGGATTGACTCATGGTTTTCTTGGGAAGTGGCGGTTTGTCTAACGGGGATTGCAGGGCATGGCAAGCACGCGGAATGGCAGCGGGAAACGGATTTCAGGGCGGGTTCCTTTCGGCGATGTCGCGATCGTCCGCCGCCGGGGATCCCGCAGGTGACCGGGAGTTCGCGGATCGATGGATTCAATCGCGCGCTTGAGCGGGAAGCGGATGGCCGGGGTCAGCTTGGAGGTCTTGTCCTTGCCGGAGGAGCGCATGCCTGAGGGCTTTGATGGTCAGACAGGAATCTGCTCGATTGCCCGATCCCCTTCCACCAGCACCTCCACCGGAATGTTGCCGTCGAACGTCGCGAGCCGGGTTCCGTGCTTGAGGGCGAGCCCGGCGAGATAAACGTCGGTCAGTTGTTTCGGCGTCACGCCTCCAAGGTCTTTGAAGCATGGATCGTCGAACGAAAGGTCGCAGGGAAGAAAGCGGTAGCCGCGCCGTGCCCGGTAAGCCTTTAGATCCAGCAGGGCCTTCCCCGGCGAACCCGGACCGTTCGGATACGACGGATGACCGTAAATGCGGAGAAAGCCGTTCTCGGTCAGCGCGCAGGTGGCGAGCCCGAGTCGAGGCCGGGCCGCGAGCCAGGCGCGCGCCGCGTGGTGATGGGCGTGGTTCGGATCGGCCAAGGCGATCAGAACGTTCAAGTCGGCGAGCCGGAACATGCTTCAGACGCCTTCCTGTTCGCGGAGCTGGTTCAGGAAGGACTCCGTCACCACGACGGGATCATCCTTCGCCCGCCTCAAGCGCGGCAAGCCGAGGTCATCGATATCGAAATGCGGTTCATCCTCCGCCCGCCCGGCAAATCGTGCCGCGGGATCGATGTCTTTCTCCAAGGCGGCCAGCACGATTTCCCGCAGCGTCACGCCCTGCACCGCGGCCTTGACCTTGGCCTTTCGGTAGAGCGACTCCGGGATGTCGATCGTGGTCTTCATGGATCCACCATACGGAAAGACGGAGATCCGTCAATCCACCAACTAAAAGACGACGGGCCGCTTCTTGCGAAGCGGCCCGTGCGGGGAAGGCAGTGGGGGAGAATGTGCTTCAGCCGCGGTTGCTGCGGTCTTCGACGCTCGGGCCCTTGGCGGCGCGCTTGCGGGCGTTGGCGTCGAGGATGCGCTTGCGCAGGCGGATGTTCTGCGGGGTGGCCTCGACCAGCTCGTCGGCGTCGATGTATTCGATCGCGCGCTCGAGCGAGAAGCGGATCGCCGGGGTCAGCTTGGAAGTCTTGTCCTTGCCGGACGAGCGCATGTTGTCGAGGTGCTTCTCCTTGACCGGGTTGACCGGGAGGTCGCCGACGCGCGGGTTTTCACCGACCAGCATACCTTCGTAAACCGCATCGCCGGGAGCGACGAAGAGCACGCCGCGTTCCTCGAGCATCTGCAGCGAGTAAGGCGTGGCGGTGCCGGAATCCATCGAAACCAGGGTGCCGGTGGTCCGGTTCTGGATGTCGCCGGCGTGGAGGGCGTATTCCTTGAAGAGGTGGCTCATGATGCCGTGGCCGGAGGTCAGGTTGACCAGCTCGGTCTCGAAGCCGATCAGGCCGCGGGTCGGGATGGTCGCCTGGATGAACACGCGGCCGCTGGCCTCGGTGTCCATGTGCTCCATCATGCCCTTGCGGTTCATGAGGATCTTGAGGATGCCCTGGGTGTATTCGCCGGGGGCCTCGACGTAGAGGGTTTCGAACGGCTCAAGCAGCTTGCCGTGGTCGTCGCGGCGGTAAATCACCACGGGACGGGAGACCAGCACCTCGAAGCCTTCGCGCCGCATCTGCTCGACCAGCACCGCGATCTGCATCGCGCCGCGGGCGGAGACGTTGAAGACGCCGGACATGTCGGTGTCCTCGACGGTGATCGAAATGTTGGTCTTCAGCTCGCGCATCAGGCGCTCGCGGATGGCGCGGGAGGTGACGTGCTTGCCTTCCTTGCCGGCCAGCGGGCCGTCGTTGATCGAGAACTGCATCGACACGGTCGGCGGGTCGATCGCGACGAAGGGCAGCGGCGCCTGGTCGGGCGAACCGGCGATGGTTTCGCCGATGTCCACGTTCTCGATGCCGGCGGCGATGCCGACGATGCCGCCCGCACCGCAGCCTTCGGAGTCGGCGGTGGCGAGGCCGGAGTAGGTGAAGGTCTTCATCACCTTGGACTGCACCTTGGTGCCGTCCTGGCGCATCAGGTAGATGGTGTCGCCCTTCTTGACGCTGCCGCCGAGGACCTTGCCGACGGCGACGCGGCCGACGTAGTCATCCCACTCGATGTTCGAGACGAGCATCAGGAACGGCGCGTCCGGATCGGCCTTCGGCTCGGGGATGTGCTCGATGATCTTCTTGAGCAGCGGGATGCAGTCCTTCCGCTCGTCATCCGGGTGATCCATGAAGTAGCCGTCGCGGGCGGAGCCGTAGCAAAAGGGGGCGTTGAACTGCTCCTCGTCGGCATCGAGGTCGAGCAGGAGTTCGAGGACCTGGTCGTGCACCTTGAGCGGGGTGGCGAGCGGGCGGTCGATCTTGTTGACCACGACGATCGGCTTGAGGCCTTCCTGCATCGCCTTGCGCAGCACGAAGCGGGTCTGCGCCTGCGGGCCGCCGGAGGCATCGACGACGAGGAGGACGCCGTCGACCATCTTCATCACGCGCTCCACCTCGGCGCCGAAGTCGGCGTGGCCCGGGGTATCGACGATGTTGATGGTGTAGCCTTCCCAGTGAATGGCGGTGTTCTTCGCCTTGATGGTGATGCCCTTTTCCTTTTCAAGGTCCATCGAGTCCATGGCTCGCTCCTGGGTGGCCTGGTTGTCGCGGTAGGTGCCACCGGCTTGCAGGAGTTGGTCGACGAGGGTGGTTTTCCCATGGTCAACGTGGGCGATGATGGCGAGATTGCGGATCTTAAGAGACATGACGGCGTGGGCCCGGACGGCAGGCGGGCGGGGCTATGGCCGCTTTTTCCCGGATTGGCAAGGGGAAGCACGTGTCGTTCCCGCCGCGGGATGCTGAAAATCATCGGGAAAGGCGGGATTTGCCCTTTGGCGGAGGACTTTGGGCTGCCGCAGGCGGAGCGCTGGCTTCAGCCGGCGAGCGGGTTCATCCGTCCAAGCCCTGACCGTCCAAGCCGGCTGAAGCCAGCGCTCCCCCCAGCATTTCCGCGAAGCGCGGGCGTTCCGAGGGCTCGGACGACTGGCAGAGTCCGGAGAGGGCCTGCAACCCGGGGATATCGTCAGGGCAGCGGTCCAGCAACTCGCCGAGGAGGCAGCCGAAGGCGAGGACCTCGAGTTTCTCGAAGCGGGCATCTTCCGGCGGATAGAATGAGGCCGCGCCGAAGTCGCCGAGAAATGCCGCCCCTTCCCCGTCCCGCAGCACGTTGTGGGCGTAGAAGTCACCGTGAAGGATGCCTTTGGAATGCAGCGCCGCACCCGCGGCTGCCAGATCGCGGGCGATCTTCATCACTACCTCCGCCGGGAATGTTGCTGCCGTGTGATACACATCGCGGCTGCATGTTTCGAGGCTGGGTGGTCCCGCCAGCGTGGTAAACTCCGGCCCGATCAGGTCCATCACCAGCCCCGGCGTACGGTCCGGATGCCCCGCGACTTCGCCGAGCACCGGAATCAGATTCGGATGCGGGCCGGCGGCGATGCAAGCGGTGCGTTCGCTGTCGGGCAGCCCGTCGCTGGTCATCGCGCCCTTGAAAAGTTTCACCGCCACCGGCCTGCCGGCGGAAAGACGGGTCGCGCGATGAATGATGCCGGATGCGCCTTCGCCGAGTTTTTCGTGGAGTTCCAGATCGGCCCAGTGGATCGCCGCCGCGGTCACCTGCGGCTCGCGGCAGAGCGGATTCCCGGCGAGGGCGAGCCAAGCGAGCTTTGGCAGTTCGAGCAGCCAGTCCGGCAGCGATTCGAAGCGGTTCGCGGCGAGGCGGACCAGTTCGAGGTTTACGCAGGCGGCCATTTCTTCGGGCAGCGAGGCCAGCCGGTTGCCGGAAAGCATCAGCTTTTGCAGCGGGGTGCATTTCCCGATGGAGGGGGGCAAGGACTCGATCCGGTTGTCGGTGAGGATCAGCCAGCGCAGCGAGGCCGGCAACGCGGTGACTTCCTCGATGAGGTTCGACTTGAAGCCGATCATCGAAAGTCCCGGGCACTCCGCGAGCACCGGCGGCAGGTGGCGGAACCCGTTGTCCGAACAAAACAGGATCCGCAGCTTCTTCAGCCGGGGCAGGTCGCCGGGCAGATCGGCAAGCCGGTTGCCTGTTAGATTGAGGACTTCCAGCGAGTCCGCGAGGTCGAAGATCTCCTCCGGAAACCCCGTGAGACCGCAGGAAAGGTCGAGGCGGTTGGAGCCGGCGAGCTTTCCGGCGCGGAGGTGGGCGAGGGTTTCGGCGCTCATCGGATCGCGACGAAGGATCCCACGAAAGTCATGCAGACGCGCCCCGCTTCTTCGACCGTCACCTCGAGCCGGATACGGGCCTTGCCGGCCTTCGCGAAGGTCGTGCGGAAAGCGGCGAGTTCCGCTTCCGGCGGCTTGCGGCAAATCGCGCGGAGCGGGCCGGTCACCGGGTGGCGGTAGTCGAGTTCGCTGCGGCGGATGACGATGTGCGCGTCGTGGTCGCCCA